>Ga0209503_10001214_pt1 | contig 13638 bp, 26 predicted proteins | sample SouAtlMetagenome_2_FD_187448 | JGI IMG/M metagenome (GOLD analysis project Ga0209503, IMG submission 187448) | Marine eukaryotic phytoplankton communities from Atlantic Ocean - South Atlantic ANT15 Metagenome (SPAdes) (version 2) | ecosystem: Environmental > Aquatic > Marine > Oceanic | place... | reverse complement strand
GGAAGTCATGCACGAGCGTAATGCTCACAACTTCCCTCTCGACCTTGCTGCTGCTGAGTCAACTCCTGTTGCACTCATCGCACCTAGCGTAGGTTGATATAGTTTGCTATAATTTTAGGAGACCTTAGGGTCTCCTTTTTTTATAATTAAAATGTTAAATTTCTTTACGAAAATCTAATGAATGGTAAACTAGATCCAGAAGAAAGAGTGCTTGACTGGTTTGAGCAAACATCGGATGAACCCTATGATAGGCATGAATACCGATTCCATTTTACTAATGGTGATAGTAAGATCTTTAAGTCTTATCTAGAAGCTCAATCAATGTGGTTTAACACTCCACCACTCTTCAAATCACATATTGAAGTGTTAGATATTTCTAACAAAAAAACAAAAAACTTAAAAGGAGGTTTTAAATAATCATGGTTGCTTCAACACTACAACAACAAAAGAGGGGGTGGTTTGATGTCCTTGATGACTGGCTTAAACGAGATCGCTTTGTCTTTGTGGGTTGGTCTGGACTATTACTTTTTCCCACTGCTTATCTGGCCATTGGCGGCTGGCTTACTGGCACGACTTTTGTCACGAGTTGGTACACCCACGGGCTTGCTAGTTCCTATCTTGAAGGTGCTAATTTTCTCACGGCGGCTGTGTCAACGCCTGGTGATGCTATGGGTCATTCTCTTCTTCTACTTTGGGGTCCTGAAGCTCAGGGCAGTTTCGTCCGGTGGTGCCAACTTGGAGGGCTTTGGGCCTTTGTTGCTCTCCACGGTGCATTCGCTCTGATTGGTTTCATGCTCCGCCAGTTTGAACTGGCACGTCTTATCGGTATCCGTCCCTACAATGCTATTGCTTTTTCTGGTCCTATCGCTGTCTTTGTTAGCGTCTTTCTCATATATCCTCTGGGACAGTCGTCCTGGTTCTTCGCGCCATCGTTTGGGGTTGCCGCTATTTTCCGCTTCCTACTTTTTCTCCAGGGATTCCATAACTGGACGCTCAACCCGTTCCACATGATGGGTGTAGCAGGAATCTTAGGTGGTGCTCTTCTTTCTGCAATTCACGGAGTAACCGTTGAAAACACACTCTACCAAGATGGTGAGCAGGCAAATACTTTCAAGGCTTTTGATAGTACGCAAGAGGAGGAAACTTACTCGATGGTTACTGCGAACCGTTTCTGGTCACAGATCTTCGGTGTTGCTTTTAGTAACAAGCGTTGGTTGCATTTCTTTATGCTCTTCGTTCCCGTCATGGGTCTCTGGGTCAGTTCTATCGGTATCATTGGACTTGCTCTTAATCTTCGTGCTTATGACTTTGTATCTCAGGAGATTCGTGCAGCGGAGGATCCAGAGTTTGAAACTTTTTACACTAAGAACATTCTTCTGAATGAAGGACTCCGTGCTTGGATGGCACCTGCCGACCAACCACATGAAGACTTTGTGTTCCCTGAGGAAGTTCTTCCACGCGGAAACGCATTGTGAATCATTATCTTCTGTTTGTATATGGTGTATGCTTTGCTCTTATTGGTGGAGCTGCCTTTGCAATGATGTGGGCAAATATTATGTCAATTAATATGAAACCCAAAGTGGTAAAGCAAAAACATCCTGAAGCACCACAAGCAGGTGAAGAAGTGATGTATGTTGATCTCTCTAGAGAACGACTTGAAGACCTTTACAAACAAGATGAATAATTTTAAATCGTGACAAGACCTCCTTCGGGAGGTCTTTTTTTATGCATAATTACCTAAATATAAGATAGTCACGGGCACCAACCCCCAGGTTTCCCATGTACAGGGAACCGCACTTACAGAGGAAGTCGGAAGAGTGCTCCGACCTCTGGTGGGCATGGAAAGAATTATGGAACCTTGATATACATGGTGAGGAGACGAAAGAGGCAAGAAAAAAATGGAGCGAATGTTGTTGTGAAATGGGTGTAATGATAAGTCAGGAAGTTAAAACAAACCCTAGGTATCACGGCATACGTATGTAATATATACTGCAGTTGCGTAAACTCCATGAAGTTTATATTCGCATTCTTAGCTACACTTTTTCTTGCTGCACCAGCATGGGCAGTAGACATCACCATGGGATCAAATGGAAACTTGATTTTTGATCCATCCGAGGTTACAATATCTGCAGGAGAGACCATTCACTTTGTAAATGGTATGCTTCCACCCCACAATATTATTGTTGAGGGACGTGCTGATCTTTCTAGAGAATCACTGATGTTCAGTCCTGGTGAATCGCAAGACATCAAATTTGCTGATGCTGGAGACTATGACTTTTTCTGTGGTCCTCATCAAGGAGCAGGCATGACTGGTACTATTCACGTTAACTAATGAAGATTTTTTTAGACACAGCAGACACCGAAGTAATTGAAAAATATTTCTCAACGGGATTGGTTGATGGTGTCACAACTAATCCAACTCTTATCATGAAGAGCGGTAAAAATCCTGAGGATGTATATCAAAAAATTAAAGACATTGGCGTTCAGGATATCAGCATGGAGGTCGTTGGATCTGATGTTGAGATGTATGATGAAGGCATCAGACTATATGAGAAGTTTGGTAATGTTGCTACAATTAAAGTCCCTTGCACACGCGAGGGCCTGATCGTCTGTAAGCGACTGTCTGAACAAGGTATTAGAGTTAATGTCACATTGATCTTCTGTGCCGCTCAGGCAGTCCTAGCAGCGAAGGCAGGGGCAGCATATGTCTCTCCCTTTGTAGGACGCTTAGACGACCAGTCAGTGGCGGGTCTGGAGGTTGTTCGTTCTATTGCTGGACTGTATCAGGTTCATGGTATTAGAACTCAGGTTCTATCTGCTTCAATCCGTAGTGTTCAACGTGCTGTTAGGTCATGGTATAATGGAGCTCAGATCTGCACGATGCCACCAAAAGTATTGGAACAGATGTATGATCACATTCTTACCGACAAGGGTTTAGAAATTTTTGATAACGATTGGAAGCAGGTAAAGCAATGACCTTTACAGTATACTCAAAGGATGGTTGTCCCTATTGCACTAAAGTTGAGCAGGTGTTACAGTTAGCAGAACTCAAGTATGTCATATATAAACTTAACCGGGACTATACCCGTCAAGAGTTTTATGATAAGTTTGGGCACGGGTCAACCTTCCCAAGAGTTGTTAAGGATGATACTCTTATTGGTGGTTGTACCGAAACTGTACAATATCTAAGAGAACAGAAATTAGTCTAATGGAAAAAAACCTCAATGACATTTATGATCTTATTGAACATGCAATTGACAATGCCTTTGGGGGACAAATGAATTTAAAATTTTACGACTATCTAAAAACTACAAAAGTTACAAAGCATGAGATAGATGCGTTTATTGAAAGTTCCACGGCTGCAGAGATCAGTGACATTACAACTCAACTAGAAGAGTATCTTGAAGGTGGTAATGACAATGCTCATAAACAACTTCGTGAAGGGTATGGACACATTCCCAAACCTCAGGCGAGGAAGATTAAAAATTACTTGTATAGCATCTTAGAAGATGCATGGAAATATAGTCATGACCGAAGACCTGGCAGAAGAAAAAAACAATCTAAATAATCACGAAACCAACATCAACCGTGGAGTTGAGTTGTTGTTACGCAACAGGAGGAAGAGATCAGAACCACCTAAAACTTTTCAGGTAAAGTTTGGTAAGATGGTGTCTCTCTTCCGAAGAGAGATTGTCTTTCATCTAAACTTCTATCTGGACATCAGAAAGAAATAATCTCTGGAGGACAGAAGATGTTAGCAGTAACACTGACCATTGGAACATTGGTATCGATCATGTTCTTTTTTGTAGGAGGTGTGGTAGGATGGTTAGCGAAAGACCATGTATATCAAACCCAACCCGTTTATACTCACCCAGAGATGTTTGATGAAAACGGAAATGTATTACCAGACGAAATTTTAGCAGTACGATTTGAAAATAGCTATGACGAGCTCGACCAAGAAGACGACGAAAACTAAACAGGAACTACCACCTAATCCATTCATTCACGAAATCCTTGAGATTGCAAGTAAGCAACGCTCAAAGGCAAAGAAGATTGAGGTTCTTCAGGAGTATGCTAATCCTGCCCTGAAGACCCTCTTCATTTGGAACTTTGATGATACTGTAGTTTCTGTAGTTCCAGCAGGTGATGTTCCTTACAATCAGAATGAAGTTCCTGTTGGCACTGATCACACTTCTCTCCGAAAAGAGTACAAGCACCTTTATAATTTTGTGAAGGGAGGAAATGATTCTCTCACTTCTCTCCGCAGAGAGACAATGTTCATTCAAATTCTTGAAGGTCTTCACCCACAAGAGGCTGAGATCCTTTGTTTAGTTAAAGACAAAAAGTTACAAACTAAATATAAATTAACATACGAGGTTGTTTCTCAAGCATTCCCTGATATTCGTTGGGGAGGTCGTTCATGACTGTTGTTGCAGAGCAAGAAAAAGAAATGGCAGAATACGGATCAGAGGTTAACAAAATAAATCCATCTGATTATAGTTGCCAAATCCTGCTGGAAAAAACTACAGTAGAAGCAGCAAACGATAAGTCATTTCCTACGGATGCAAGACTTATCTGGTATGTTGTTGATGGTGTAACACATGTTGACCTTACAAGATGTAGTAAGACCTCTCAACTTTTCGATATGTACTATGATAAGTACGGAAAGGATGCGGTTCAAAAAATTGATTTTGGATATGGATCGGTCAGTCCCAAACTTTGGGGAGTAAAACCAAAGAAAGAAAAGAAAAGAAAATGAATGATGATGATCTAAGGAATCAAATTAATGATTTGATTCGTGATGAAATTCAGGAAGCCATCAATGAGTATGTTGATGAGAAAGAAGAGCAAGCAAAGAGTGGAGTTGGATTTATTCGCTCTGATGAAGAGAAACAACTAAAGGTTAAAGTCTCAAATGATGAGATTGATAAAATTCTAAAAGAATATAAGAAAATTAAGAAGGGTCAAAGATCTAATCTTTCGCACATTAAAAAATTAGGATTGGTTGACAAACACGGCAGACCATTAAAATAAATACACTAGCAGGAGTGTTCCGCGTATGCTTTCCACCCAATATAGGTTGCGACTTGAAGCAATCTGCGAAAAGATAGTTCTTGGTGAGAACGTATCTTTAGATGATATGATCTGGGCAAACAAACTAGCAAAGGCAAATCAAAGTGCAGCATCAATACTAAGGAAAGCACGTAGAAGAGCATCCAATCCCAATATGGAGGAGGGTGGACTTGATGATTTTATGAACCAGATGGATTTAGGTGACCCGGATCCATCTAATCATTCATCAGGGTTCGGTAGTGCAGATGATATTGCAGATTGGTTTTCCCACGAAAGAACAGATGATTGGAGGCAGAGAGACTGATGCAAGCACTAATTTATTCTAACGGCAGTCAAGAATGTGAAAGGGCTCAAGACCTTCTTCAAAGTATCAAGGAGGATGTCAGAGTTTTTAATCTTAATACAGATTTTACAGACAAAGAATTTCGTGCAGAGTTTGGCACTGAGGCAGAATATCCACAAATCTCCATTGGATTGAAGCATCGTGGTGGTCTTAAGAAAACTCTTAACTACCTGAATAAAATTAATTATAAGTGTTCGTGTTGATACCAAGACACTTGACTAAATAATGCATGAGGTCTATAATAGACCTGTCGTTCATCCCACTCTGTGGGACGCAAGTAAGTCGCGGAACGGAGCCGTTCATCCCATGATAACCATTCTTCTGTATTCTAGTCTCCTCTGTGAAGATGCTGATGCGATTATGCTCAGAATCAAAGCAAAGGAGGATATGAATGACATAATTAAAGTTGAATTGATTGATACAATTCGGGAGGCAACTCCTAATTGTCCATGGGACGCAAACGACTAAAGGAACGGACCTAAAAATCCAACTACTTTAGGAGTACAATCATGAACACACTCAATCTCATTCGCAAGCAGATCAACAAAGCTGCTGCCCTGCACGATGCTCAGATCTCTCACACCTCATATCGTGGTGTTGAGTATGATACTCGTTGTGTTGAAAGTAAGGAAACCCACGGTACATTCTGCTATCGCGGTAAGACTTACTCCAAGTGATTGACTTACCAATTAAATATTGTTAGAATGGGAGGGAAACCTCCCATTTTTTATGGATAGAGACAAACTTAAATTGATAGTAAGGAATCTCAAACTTCTTATTGAGTCATTAGAAAGTGAAGTATTTTCTGATGTAGACTCATACACAACTAAGCAGGAAAACTTTGATGATCCTGCTATGAATTATATAACCGATTACGACGAAGTATTTGATGACGATGATGGATACCCAGATTAAACTTATCAGTGCAACTCCTGATGCGGAGAAGCATATGGCATACTGTGCCCGTGTAAGTAACCCCGCAAACCAGGAGAATGAGAAGTTCTCTGGTCTGCTTAAATATTGTGTGAAGCATCAGCACTGGAGTATTTTTGAGCAGGCATATATGACCTTGGAGATTAATACTACTAGGGGCATAGCGGCTCAAGTGCTGCGTCACCGTTCATTTACATATCAGGAATTTTCACAACGCTATGCTGATTCCTCCTTACTCGCGGAGGAGATCCCCCTCCCCGAACTCCGACGCCAAGACCTCAAGAATCGTCAAAATTCTACTGATGATTTGGACCCGTTTGTTCGGCAAGAATTCCAATTCAAAATGCAACAGCACTTTGAAGCAGGAATGAAACTCTACAAGCAAATGCTTGATGCATCGATTGCAAAGGAGTGTGCTCGTTTTGTGCTTCCTTTGGCATGTCCCACAAAAATTTACATGACCGGTTCAGTTCGATCATGGATTCATTATATCGAATTGCGTTCTGCAAACGGTACACAGAAGGAACATATGGACATTGCTTTAGGTGCAAAAGAAATCTTCTGTGAACAATTCCCTGCCGTTGCGGAAGCAATGGAATGGATTTAATAAATACAAGAAAAGGATTGAACGTTTATGCCAACGTACCCTGTTATTAATAGAGAAACAAAAGAAAAGAAAGAACTCATGATGTCTATGAAGGCATACAGTGAGTGGAGAAAAGAAAACCCAGAGTGGGAAAAAGACTGGTCAGAAGGATGTGCTGGAATTGATACTGAATTTAAGTGGACCGGCGAGGCTAAATCCAACGGATGGAATGAGGTCTTAGACCGTGCGTCCAAACAACCGGGCGCAACGGTCAGCAAAAACCGTTACTACGGTTAATCCTTCTAACTTTTACAGCGTATGCCATCAAAAAGAAAGACCCAATCACCTGTAGTCCCATTTGGGATGAGCAACAAAAACATGAAAAGAAAGAAACCAATCAACGCAGACTTGATGAAGAACATCGAGCCTCTGACAGAGAACCAACAAGAACTTTTCCGTTGTTATGAGAACGATCAAAACATTGTTGCTTATGGGTGTGCAGGTACAGGAAAGACTTTTGTAACCCTCTACAATGCCCTTAGAGATGTTCTTGATCCCAAGACTCCATATGAAAAGATCTACATCGTCAGGTCGCTTGTAGCAACCAGAGAGATTGGATTTCTTCCTGGGGATCATGAAGACAAGTCATCTCTTTACCAGATTCCATATAAGAATATGGTAAAGTATATGTTTGAGATGCCTACAGATTCTGATTTTGAGATGCTGTATGGTAATCTTAAAAACCAAGGAACAATCTCTTTTTGGTCTACGTCTTTCATTCGCGGGACAACTCTTGACAATTGTATTATCATTGTTGATGAATTTCAGAACTTGAACTTCCATGAATTGGATAGTATAATTACAAGGATTGGACAGGACTCTAAAATTATGTTCTGTGGTGATGCAACACAGTCTGATCTGGTCAAGGCTTCCGAAAAGACTGGCATCGCTGATTTCATGAGAGTTCTCAGAACAATGCCATCTATGGACATCATTGAATTTGGTGTTGAAGATATTGTTAGATCTGGTCTCTGTAAAGAATACTTAATTGCTAAAATGGATTTGAATTTATGATTTTTGAGCATTGTAATTATCTCGGTGACCTTGAACTAAACAAGAAAGAAACAAATGGCATCCGTCTCTATAACCTTCCAAATGGAGACTGGGTGCCTTCTATTACATCTGTAACTTCTTTCTACAACCGACAGATCTTTGTCAAGTGGCGTAAGCGAGTTGGTATTGAAGAAGCAAATCGTATTACAAAGAGAGCAACTGCCCGTGGAACAGACTTCCACGCAGCAACTGAACTCTACATGTTGAATAAAGAAATAAACTGGGATGACTTTAAACCTCTGACCAAGTTTATGTTCATTCATGCCAAACCATATCTGGACAAGATAAATAATATACACGCTATAGAGAGGACTCTGTACTCTGAGTACCTTGGATTAGCTGGTAGAGTTGACTGTATCGGAGAGTACGAAGGAGAACTCGCAGTCATCGATTTCAAAACCTCCGAAAAAATTAAACCAGAAGAGTGGTTGGAGAACTATTTCGTTCAGGAAATGTTCTATGCTTCTGCTTACTATGAGTTGACTGGTATCCCTATCAAAAAACTTATCACCATCATGGTTACTCCTGGTGGTGAGGTCAAGGTATTTGACAAAAGGAACAAAGGGGATTATATTAAGTTATTGGTTCGCTATATTAAAGAATTTGTATCTCACAATCTTAGGACAGAGAATGGAGAATGAACTAGAAAAAGCACTAGAAAATAAATTCTTCTGCCCCTCTCGATTCGCACAAGAGATTGAGTCTCTTGTTCATACTGGTGATGGAATGAGTTATATTGATGCTGTTGTTCACTTCTGTGATAACAATAGTATTGATGTGGAGTCAGTTCCTAAACTCATATCTAAACCACTCAAAGAAAAGTTGAAATGTGAAGCACTAGAACTTAACTTCTTGAAGAGAAGTTCCAGAGCAAAATTGCCTATTTAATTCTATTTTTGTCCGAAAAAAATTCCGGCAAAAAATTGACCCTATTACTTTTTTCATGATGCCGTTTGATGCCTACAAGCAATATCTTTCCTTGAAGAATCACTTCACGAAAGAGAAGTACGATTATCATAAGTATTGTGGTAAGAGTCGTGCTACTGTTCAATCCTTTTACAAAAGGAAGGATAGATTTTGGTTTGAAAAAGTATCCCGACAGAAAACAGATCAAGAAGTAATTGAATTCTTTGTGTCTAATTTTATTACCTGTACTGATCCAAGTAAACTTTGGATTGGAGAGATGATAAGAGAGGGTGAGAGTAGATACACCGATTGGAAAAAGCGAACCCAATCACTTACTTACTTGTTCAAGGAAGAAACAGGATCTATATTTGCAGATAATAATTTCAATGATATGTTTTCTTTGGAAGGCACTAGCCACCCACAAATCCTCAAAGAATACTTGAAAGATAATATCTCAATTGAAACTCTGGTAATACTTGATAGAATTCTTGAATTTAGAAAAGACTGGGATAAGAAATTACAAGATCCAGTGTGGGAAACCGTCAGCATGCGAATGAAAAAATATTCACCCTTCCTAAATATTGATGTACCGCGTTATAAAAAAGTTTTAAAGGAGATCGTTTTAAAGTAACATGAGTTTTTTCGATTCTGATGTCGTCCGTGCTGAGATGACAGAAATTAGTGAACTGCAGGAAGACGTTTATCGTAACGTGTTCTCATTTCCTTCAATGAATAATGAAGAAAAATCTTTTCATATCTCTATGTTAGAGAAACTTCTTGATAAACAAAAAGTTCTTTATGCTCGCTTGAGTTTATCAGACGATCCCGAAGCAAAACAAATGAAAGAAAAAATCATCGAGTCAGCAATGATGATGGGTCTACCCAAAGGGGGAGACATGAATGTTGTCTTCAATAACATGTCTAAAATGTTAGTCGTGATGAAGAAACAGATTGACAATCCAGGCTCTGACCTGTAGAATAACGAAGTACACACAAGCCAAATCCAATTAATCTAAGGTAATCTGAATGTCATTTTCTGATCTTAAGAAGCAATCTTCTCTTGGTTCCCTCACCTCTAAACTGGTGAAAGAAGTAGAGAAGATGAACAATACTAGTGGCGGTGGAGATGACCGTCTCTGGAAACCTGAAATGGACAAGACCGGCAATGGTTATGCCGTGATCCGTTTCCTGCCCGCACCAAATGGAGAAGAACTCCCTTGGGCAAAGATGTACTCCCATGCCTTCCAAGGTCCTGGTGGTTGGTACATTGAGAACTCCTTGACTACTAATGGTGGTAAGGATCCTGTCTCAGAGCACAACCGCGAACTGTGGAACAGTGGTGTCGAATCCGACAAGGACACTGTTCGTAAGCAGAAGCGCAAACTGTCCTACTATGCCAACATCTATGTTGTGCAGGACAAAGCAAACCCTGACAATGAAGGTAAAGTCTTCCTGTATAAGTTTGGTAAGAAGATCTTTGATAAGATCATGGAAGCAATGCAACCTGAGTTTGAGGATGAGACTCCAATCAATCCCTTTGACTTCTGGCAGGGTGCTAACTTCAGACTGAAGTTGAAGAAGGTTGCAGGTTACTGGAACTATGATTCTTCAGAGTTCGCTGCAGTTGCACCTCTCCTTGATGATGACGATGCACTGGAAGCCGTATGGCAGAAGCAATATTCTCTGACTGCACTGACTGCTGCTGACCAGTTCAAGTCCTATGAAGATCTAGAGAAGCGTCTGAAGATGGTGCTCGGTGCTAAACCACCTGCCCGTCGCTATGATGAAGAAACCTCTAATGAGGACAATGATCGTGGTTCTTACACACCTGACTTCCAAGCACGTCGCCCTGAACCAACTGCAGACTTCAATGCACCAGACATCACTCCTACTAAGTCTGCTGACTCAGATGAGGATGATGCATTGTCTTACTTCCAAAAACTTGCTGAAGAATGATATTAGAATAGTCTGATATTATCAGCAGTCTTCAAGGTTTCAGTCTTATATTGACTGGAACCTTTTTTATATGTCATGAGATCTTGAAAATCATCAATGATAACATTTAAGTATATGTCTTTCAGTAGAAAAATATTTCTTTTACTATCGTTCAATTGTTCCTCATACTGATAATTTGTAACCTCTACGACAGGATTTTGTGTGACCATTCCAGAGTTTTCATAATATGTAATTGAATAATTAGACTCTACTCTCAAACCTTTTTGAACAATAATAACATCATCATTATTTTTAAGTTCTGTTGTTTCATGATGATGTGTATTATTTAAGTTGTCATATGTTCCATACTTTTCAATTAGATACTTATCAAATTCAAACTGTGGCATGGGCCATTCGCTTTGAATATTTAAAATATTATTACTAGTTAAAACGATCCAGTCTAGATCAGATCTACCATACTCTTTAAACGCAACATTATCTGGTCTATCATTACCCTCAATCTTATACTTGGTAAAGAAAGATAAGTCTTGATAGACATCTTGTTTTAAAGTAATTCTTTTAAAAAAATTTTTTACATTAATGTAATCGGATATATTAGCATCAGGAAGTCTACTAACATATTCAAAATCTGGAACTACGCTAAAGTAATTTGACATCTTAGAAACCTACTGCTGTTACGTCTTTATCACCATAATCATCACTATATACTGGTTCAAGTTCTTTGAATTGTAGAGACATTACATATGAAGACATTGCACCATCTTCATATGGAGCATAGTTTCCTTCAGGTGTATATTGAACATTGCATGACAAAAGAGCACACTCCTTAAACTTATTCATAAATGGACTTTCACTATCACGCCCCAATTGAACATATTTAATTCTAAATGTGTTTGGAGTTCTTAAAAACAGTCTTGATTTTTCTCTGATAGGTGCCATTCCTTGTTTGAAAAATCTAATTATCTTTACAATCTCTTTTGCTTCTGATCTACTTCTTGGCGACAATTTAAATTCAAAGGCGAATGGTCTCAGTGTTGGTCTTTGAAATAATAATTCAAGGTTTGGATTAAGAATTATTCCTTGAGTCCTACCTAAAATAGAATTGATATTAGATCCAACAGCAGAAGCTGCTGTGAATCCAGCGATTCCCTTTTTGACTATCTCATTATTATCAACTACTTGGTTTTTTAAATTACCTAGAGCACCACCAATTCCAGCATCAGCAGATCCTGACTGATCAAGTGCTGATAAAGCAATAGCAGCACCTGCGATCTGTAGTGGATTCATTGTATCTCCACCCCAGTCACATGCATTAGCATCAGAAATTCCACCTGGAATTGGTAAGGTAACTGAACCGATTGATTTTCTATCACTAGTTCTTTCTGCAAATGAAAATCCATCAACCTTTTTTGGTTCATACTCTAACATATCAAATTTGATTATATCTTGACCAGGGTCTCTTGTCTCAGGATAATTTAGATTACCAAAATCTTTCCTTGTTCCTTTTTTATTTTCTATGGGGGGAATTGGTCTTGTAGAACCATCATTGTCACCAGATGGGTTCTGGTCATCACCGGTTCCTCCAGGATTATTGGGCTTATTGTTGTCTTCATTCGCACTCTTATCTTCGGCATTGTTTGCCAGTGACTGATATCCCTTTGTTTTTCTGATTGCCTTTAAATCTCGTTGCGCTGAAGGATCAGTTGCATGATTTTTTAAATTATCTAGGGTAGCTTGTTTTACTGATTGATTTAAATTTCTTAGTTGAGCTTCTCCTGCCTTTCCTCTGAATGCTCTTTTATATAATGTACCATCGCCTAGCGGTGTTGACTGTCCTGTTGCTGGACTGAACCTGTAAACAGGTGATCTTCTACCAAAGATATCTGTTTGATAAACATCATAAGCACCAGTGCTAGGACTTACAACTGCAACCATTTTTGTATTGCTAGTTTGTGTGCCACTATTTTTTGTTTGGAATTTACTTATTTTTTGATTGAACTCAGCTTTCCACTTGCCACTATTGCCATCGTTTTCCCATCCATCACTAAGAGCATTCCATTGTGCCATTTTGATTTTGAATAGTTTTTATTTATTTAGCACTATTTTCTCATAATCTAATGATAATAAATCATCGAGTTCATCTCTTTGAACAATATAAACTTGAGTGCCCAATTCCTCCCAAGTATATTGTCTATAATCTCTGAGGTGAAAATTAATTCCACGAAATCCCCATTGAAATAATTCAGTCACTGCAACCAATGGGTGTTGATCGTATTTTATATTAGGTGTCTTTGCAAAGTATTTGAAGGTGCAGATGTTTCCTTCTTCAGGTATAGGTGTTACAGTATCATTCAGTGCATACATTATAAGTTCCATTCTCTCCCCAAGATCTTTCTCAGATTTAAAGTCTTGAATACTAGGTTCGATACGGTTCATTTGATTCCGAGTTCGTCTTCTGTAACCACTTTAAATTTAATTCGTCTGTCCTCACAGAACTCAACAGCAGCCTTCCACTTTGCTTTATTCACTTCCCAAGTCTTACACTCATACAGATATGATTTAGTAACTTTCTTTCTTTGTTTTGGTGGTTGAGTTTGTTTCTTTGGTTTCACTTCTACCACATAAGTTTTGATCTGACCTGTACTTTCTTTTACTTTAATAATGAAGTCAGGAAAATACTTATGCACTCTTCTATCAAGAGGAGAGACATATGGGATGAAGAACTCCT
>Ga0209503_10001207_pt1 | contig 13692 bp, 21 predicted proteins | sample SouAtlMetagenome_2_FD_187448 | JGI IMG/M metagenome (GOLD analysis project Ga0209503, IMG submission 187448) | Marine eukaryotic phytoplankton communities from Atlantic Ocean - South Atlantic ANT15 Metagenome (SPAdes) (version 2) | ecosystem: Environmental > Aquatic > Marine > Oceanic | place... | reverse complement strand
CCTGCGCCTTGTCGCGATGGGCCACCAGTACACTGTCCGAGGTTTCCACCACGATCAGGTCTTCAACGCCAAGTGTGGCCACCAATCGGTGGTTCGCTACCACTAACGAGCGCTGAGTATCGCTCAACACCCCATCCCCGGTGACCACATTGCCCGCTGCATCAGGCGTATGGGTCGCCATCAGCGCATCGAAGCTGCCTATATCGCCCCATTGGGCATCCAAAGGCACCACGGCAGCCTGGGAGCAGTGCTCCATGACCGCGTAATCGATCGATTCGCTGGGGCAGCGCTGGAACGCCTGCTCGTCCAAGCGCAGAAAATCCAAATCACGGTGGGCGCGGGCTACGGCTTCTTGGCAGGCGGCCAGCATGTCTGGCTGAAGCCGTTCAAGTTCCGCCAAATAGCGGGAGGCACGCAGCAAGAACATACCGCTATTCCAAAGCGTATCGCCCTGCTCAAGCAATGCTTTGGCGCGCTCTAGCGCGGGTTTTTCGATGAACGCCTCCAGATGGTGCCCTGCCCCCAGCGCATTGCCACAGGCAATGTAGCCGTAGCCGGTTTCTGGGTGCGTCGGCACCACGCCAAAGGTGACCAAATAGCCCTGCTCCGCGAGCGGTTCAGCACGCTGCACGCTATCGGTAAACGCTAGCGCATCGCCTATCACGTGGTCTGCAGGTAATACCAGCAGCAGCGGGTCTTCGCCCGTTTGCCTTGCCAGCAGTGCCGCGCAGGCAATCGCCGGGGCGGTATTGCGCCCTGCTGGCTCTAGTACGATCTGGCCCTTTTGCTGAACTTCGCGAAGTTGCTCGGCCATTAAGAACCGGTGCGAGTGGTGGCCTATCAGCATCGGCGGTAGCGTCGTCAAGCCCTCAAGGCGGGTGAGCGTTTGCTGAAGCAGGCTCTGCTCGCCGGTTAAGTGCAAAAACTGTTTGGGCATCTGCTCGCGGGAGAGCGGCCAAAGCCGGGTGCCGCTGCCACCGCTCAGAATAACCGGTTGAATCATGGCGTCGTCCTTGGTGATGGTGCTGAAGGGCCAAAGTCTTGCTGCAGCCAGTGGCGCAGCTGGCTCATATGCAGCGCATCCTGCGGGCGAGCCAGTATTTCGCCTTTGTCAATCGGCGCAAGACTCAGATGAAGATGCTGTATTTTACCGCCACCGGTTATTGCCTGTGGGCCAAGCGCTTGGAGCAGGGGCACTTCCGGGTGCCGTTATCCGCCTCCCGGATCACGCGCCGGTTTGGAGCCGCAAAGCGGCGAAAAATCGGTCGCTGTGCAGCCGATTGTTAAATCTTTCTGTGTACAGTATCCTGACCATGGTCAACATCCTGTACAGGAGCAACCTTATGGATGCCATTAGCTACACAGCCGCTAGAACCAATCTAGCAAAAACCATGGAGCAGGTCTGTGAAGACCATTCCCCTGTGATCATCACCCGGAACAAGTCGCAGTCCGTGGTAATGATCTCCCTAGAGGACTACGAGGCGCTGCAAGAGACTGCATACCTTCTGCGCGCACCAAAAAACGCACGGCGTTTGCTGGAATCCGTTGCCGAGCTGGAGCAAGGCGGTGGTCAAGAAAAGGAACTTCTTGAATGAAACTCATCTTCTCCGAGAACGCCTGGGAAGACTATCTGTACTGGCAGAAAACCGACAAAAAGATACTTAACCGAATCAACAAACTGATCAAAGAGACCAAACGAGAACCGTTCGAAGGTGTTGGCAAACCAGAGCCCCTCAAACACAGCCTCGCCGGGTACTGGTCTCGCCGGATCAACGAAGAACACCGAATAGTTTACAAAGTCACGGATGACGCTTTGCTTATCGCCCAGCTCCGGTATCACTACTGATTATGCATTAATCGTAGTGGCTCCAGAGTCTGAGGACTTTCACCACTTGCTCGTCCTCCAGTACTTGGTAGACCAGGCGATGCTGAATATTAATGCGGCGCGAATAGGTCCCCGCAAGATCACCAATTAGCTTCTCAAACGGAGGCGGCTTGTGATAAGGATCTTCCGCTATTAACGCTAACAGTTCCTGGGCTTTTGGTTTGAGTCCGCTGGAGGCCAACTTCTTTGCATCTTTCTGGACTTGCTTGGTGTAAACCAACTTCCATGTCACCAGTCCAGCTCCTCATCGCATTCCTCGACCGGGGTATCCATCCCCTCACGAATAGACTCCCGCATACCTGGCACGGAGAGCAGGTAAAGTGTTTCTTGAATGGCAGACCAGTCTTCTTCGGATACCAGAACAGCTTTGTTCCGCTTACCCATAATGACGATTGGTTGGTGGGACTCGGCGGTCTCGTCAATCAACCGATAAAGGTTGCTGCGCGCCTCAGTTGCTGTGATTCCGGCCATGACGCACCTCTTGCGTGTTTAACTTTTCACCAAGTGTACGCCTATAGGTACGTACGTCAAGACGAGCGTCCTGGCTAACGCCGAAGCGCACCGGTGACTTTGACGTAGCGAAGCAGGGACAAAGGCATCCGAGTGACGCGCCTGGTTAGCTGTTCCCAAGCATGTACGCACGAAGCTGCCGCTCCTCTCGCATGACATAGAGGACGAGAACCCGCTTCTTATCCTCACGATAAAAAATGCGACACGGTGGAACCACTACCTCCCTGTATACCGAATTAGGGAGCTCTGGAGGAATCCGTCCGGATTGGGGAAAATCTTCCAAGCGCTCGGTCTTATCGAAAACTTCTTGGACCAGATGACTTGCGGCAACAGGATTATCCAGAGCAATGTACTCAGCGATGGCATCCAGTTCTTGCAGAGCAGGCTCCGTCCAGATTACTTCAGCCATTTACTCATTTTCTCCCTGGCCTCACTTTGGCTGTACGTTCTTCCCTCAAGTACAGCACGCTCTCCCCGTGAGAGCCCCTCAAGCAGCTCAAGTCGGCGCTGCATAAACTCGTAATCCTGCACATCGACAAGATATGCCGATGGCTGACCATGCTCCGTGATCAGTATCGGCTCTTTAGACAAGTGCAGATCTGCCAGAATCTTTGTGGCTTGGCGCTTGAGGTTCGTAACAAGCTCAACTTTCATGGGCTCACCCTAAATCAGACTGATAGTGACACTATAGTATCACTTTTCAGGTGAGGCAATCACAGCTAACGCCAGCCAGCATGCGCGGCTACGGAATGTAGGCGAAGCCGGAATGTAGTAGCCGTCGCCGTGCCTGGCCTTGTTAGGGCCTTTGAATAGGGATAGCATAATCGTATCGTCATTTGCGGAGGCTCCATGACTACCGAAACATTAGACCACCTACGCTCCCAGATCTCGACTCTCTCCGAGTCGGAACGTGCAGCGTTGGCTCGCGAGCTCATAATGAGTCTGGACGGCCCCCGTGACGACTCGGTAGAACAGGCGTGGAACGATGAAATTGTTCGCCGTGTGTCCAATGTCAAAAGCGGAAAAGCCACGCTGCTCAGCCGTGAAGAATTTCGATCAAAGATGAGAGCGAGGTTGGGCCAGTAACAGTGCGAAAGGTAAGGATACTGGAAGAGGCCTCGCAGGAAGCGATAGAGGCAGCAGCATGGTATGAATATGAGCAGCCTGGACTCGGAGCCGAGTTTTTCGCTGCTGTTGATGCAGCCATCGACGTTATTGAAGAAGACTTCCTCCCTTTATCACCTCTCCCCAAAGAAGCCGGCGATACCGGTGCAAGACGCCTGATTCTGGAGCGCTTCCCATACGATATAGTCGCCATTGAACTGCCAGAAGAGGCTATAGTCATTGCGGTTGCCCACCATTCCCGAAAACCTGGCTATTGGCTGGGACGCAGTAAGCCCTAACGATGAGGTAACCGGCGCCGGAGCGCAACGGAGGGAACCAAAAGCGGCACGCTTTTAGGGTCCGGTTGTCCGCTTGGTTAACTGATTAATCTGCCCGAATTATCGCCGTAACTGCTGACTCTGGAACCTTTATCTTGCCTCCGTGGGACCAGCCTTGGTATTCCCATCTGGGATCTGGGCCAATACCCACTAGTTCACCGCTAACGAGATCGGGGGCGCATTCTTCGACAAGGATATAGAAGTCTGTGGACCCGCCCGAATCGTCACGGTGTCATTTGGTCTCGGCGGCCCCTGGTTCAATTTCGCATCGTTGCCAACAAACATTCGGCCGAATTTAGGCGGAAGCGGATTTTCAAACTCCTTGTACATGGCATATTCCTTTTGACAGTTAACACCTGAGTTAAGCCGGACCGCGCACGCGGCCGAGGCGGGTGCAACGATACCACAGCACCAAGCCGAGTCCGCGAAGCGGTCTCGGCTTGAACGAATTGTTAGGCTTGCTAGCCAGGTAGCTTTGCCGCAAGTACATCAACGTTTTCGATGGACGGGGGCTCGGAGAACAACTCACCTGCCTTTTCCATCAACGCGGCTGCGACCTTGCCGGAGAGATGGGCCTGCCGACCCGCTTCATCCGGGAAAGCATCAAAGATTCCGAAAGTGCTTGGTCCAAGGCGAATGCCAAACCACGCAGTAGTGTCAGGCTCCTCATTGACGATGGGAAGGCCACTCACAAGGAAGTTCTCAACCTCTTTCTCTTTTCCGGGTTTCGCTTCAAGGCGAACGAACAAGGCTACTTTGACCATGGCATGTCTCCGGTTGTTAAAACGACATCACGATGCGCGATGTTCTCTTGCAAGTCTAACGCGAAGCTTTGCGGCAGGTTTGGAACCGCGCAGCGGTGGAAAAACTGTCCGACAACAGCGGCTGATTAAATTGCTATCGTTCACCTTCCAGCTCGTGCCATACCCTTAGAATAATGATGGCGCTCACATGTACGGAATAGCGAACAACGTATTTGCCAAAGACCATGTCGCGGATGGAATCCGGTACCGGTGCCATTTCAACCGGTGTTCCCATTCTGGGGAAGCCTGGTAGTAATTCGATTTTGCTAACCAGTTCTGTGGCTATCCTGCCTGCCGCAGAGGGGTTGTGAACGGCGATAAACTCCCTTAGGCGCTTCAAGTCTTCAACGGCTTCGTCGGTGTAAACCAGTTTCACTTACCTGACCTCGGCGCATCTTGCTCGTTTTCTGTTCCCCAGCTATTAAGCCAACTGTGGACCTCGCTGGCATCAACAACCTTGCCTTGGGCAGCAGACTCCATTGCCTCTAACGTTTGTTTCCACCGCTCTTGCTCAAGCTGCTGCTTTTCTATGTATTCCGACAATGCCTGGTTAATTACCCAGCCTTTGCTACGGTGTAGCCTGCTGGCGATTGCTTCCAGATGCTGTTCAACTTCTGCTTGAAGGCGAACTGTGGTGACGCTCATGACTATGCCCCTCATACCTAGTGACTACAACGTATTACAGCATAGTCTGCGAGGTTAGGCAAAAAATTTTACGCTGCCAGCATGCGCGCCTTTGGAGTGGAGGCGAAGCCGCAACGAAAAAGGCGTCGCCGTGCCTGGCCTTGTTATGCGCTGATCGCATCGGTGCGGACCTTGGTTTTCGTATAGTTTATTGGCGGATACTCGCAGTGATTTTGAAAATACCACCAAAGAAACTGTCCTTCCGCTTGGAGCAAAGAGGTTCCAGACTTTGTTTTCCCGAACTTTTCATAATCACAGAAGGCAATTTCTATCGGGCCATAACTATCTATAATCTCACCAAATTTCAGTGAATTAGCGTTTGACGTTGCATGAAGATTTGCATAGCGAAAGTATCTTGATTTAAAACTGGTCTTTGTTTGACCGATATATAGAATGCGACTTTCGCCCCGAAGACGAGGCACCGGCTTCGAGGACAAAAGAAAATAGATTATGCCTTTTGATTTTGCAGCTTCTTTAGAGCCATATACTTTTTCGAATGCACTCGTTGAAAGCTCGTCTATTTGACCTGGCAATCTAGCAAACCCATTAACGAGAGGGTATAGGTCGTCCTTAGTGAGCAAGGCTACTCTCCTCCTGCAGCTGAATGACTTGAAAGATGTGTTGATCCATCCAGCAGCCATTCAATACTCAGTTCACCGTCAGCAAAACGAACAACTCCCTCCTTCCTGGGCTGCTCATTACATTGGCCTCGGTACTGAATGAAGTCATCAAGCAGCTCAATCAAATGAAGCTTAAAGCCGGATTTTGTGACCTGATCGAATACATCTTCCTCCAGCGTCCAAGATGTGCCACTCAGGCGGTCTTCATCCTCTTCAGCGCAAAAAATCACTTCGCCTTTAACCTTTACAATCTCTGAGTGTTGCTGGGCAAGCATACCCAAGCGAGTGCTTTCAAAATCTGGATCAAAATTCGACATTTCTCTTCCTTTTGGTGACTTTTCTCAGCTTACCCGTTCAGAACGACAAGCTGTGTCGCCTCGATGCATAACGCCTGCAGCAGGGGCGCGACGTAAGGAGCGTCCCTTGACTGCACTTGTTAGCCCGCCTCATTCACGAGGGCTCTGATCGGGCAGTCTGAAGCTACGTGCCATCGGCATTGCTCGTAAGGGTCCGTATTTCCGGCGTGAGCGCCTGCTTCGTAATGCCCGAACACTGCGTTTCTTTCGCCGATTTATAACCTCCAGGAATTAATCTCGACCTTCAAAGCAGCCGTGATCGCCGAACGCCGCTCCGGTCGCTCGCTTTCTGATGCGGTGGTGGTCTCGCAGGAGCGTCAGCTCAGTGCGGTCAGCTTTGGCAGCCCCTTAAGCAAGGTCGGCCACCACTTGTCGGCAGCGGCTCCGAGATGAACCGTGATTCGCCGAGCGTGCAGCCTCAGCGTGGCGGCCACCTTCAGCACCTGCTCGCGCATCCGACTCAGACTCCAGCCTTGTCGGGTTTGCCGCTCCAGCAGGCAGCGCAGGCCATGCAGGACCTGGTAGGCGTAGAGGCTGAGCAGCAGGCTCACCTCGTTGCGGGCCATCACGTCCTGAACGGTGGAGGCGCCGCGATCCGTCGACGAGAGGTGCACGTCGAGTGCCGACTTCACCTCGCCCATATGGGCTTCGGCGCTGCCCCGCTTGCGATAGAGCGCCAGGATCTTCTCCGGCGGCCAGTCGAACTTGCCGAGGTTGGTGACCAGGAAGAAGGCATGCAGCAGCAGGTCATCGGGGCGTTCCTGCACCACCAGCACTACGCGCCGCGGTGCCGGCCAGGAGCCGGCTTGATACGCCAGGTCGTGGCACCACTCGCGAGGCTGCTCGGGTGGCCGGCCGGGTGGCCGCTTCAGGAGCGGTGCTGCCAGCTTCTGTAGACCGGTGTGACTGCGCAACCGGCCCAGGTATTCGATCCCCCGATCCTCCAGGGCTTCCAGCGTGTCGTTGTCGGTGAATCCGGCGTCGATGCGCACACGAACCTGTGCCCCGGTGCTCTCGTTGAGCCGCTTCACCAGGTGCGGGATCCACGTATCGGCGTTCTCTGCCGGGCCGGCGTTACCCTCTCGCAGTAGCCCGCCGACCATATCGCCGGTTTCGGCCAGCGAGGCGACCAGCGGCGAGTAGATGCGGGCCCCGTAAAGGCCATGATAGGCCGAGCCGCCCTGATGGCCGTGGACTTCGATCGGCAGGCCGTCGATGTCCAGGGTCAGCTGCCTGGGCCGCTCCCCGTTCTTCAGCGAGGTCAGGCGCCAGAGCACCAGTCGCAGCAGGCCTTCGTGCACGACATCGATGTTGTCGTTGCGGCCAAGGCAGGTCAGCAGCCGCGACAGCGTGGCTTGCGACGGCCGGTCCTGGGCCAGGGGCGTCATCCCACGCGCGTCGCTGCAGGCCAACTGCCAGAGCGGGTCACGGCGCAGCGAGTCGGTATCGCTGAGATCGATCCAACCCATGGCACGCTGCAGCACCAGGGTACGCAGCTGACTGGCCAGTGAGTGGCGGATACGCAGCGGGTGACGCGGATCGACTAGGTTGTCTTCCAGCGCCTCAACCGCGCCGCTGTTGTCGAGGGCTTCACGCAGCAGCAAAGCGCCGCTGTCGCTGGTGGTGCGCTGGCCGCTCAACTCGACACGGACAGAGCTGTTGCACGAGGGCGTCCAGGTGGATAGGCTTTCACCCATAGCGGATGGCTCTCTTGGTTCAGGTTCTTGCCGGAACGTTCTGATTTCTCAAGAGAATACCATCCGCTATCTTCGTTTTCAGGTCGGCCTCATGAATAAGGCGGGGTTAGGCGTTTTGCCCCCAACGAACAAGCTTATCTTCTGGCCAAGTTTGGCTAAACAGTTCCGTTTCAGGATTGCCATCTAAGAAAGAAGAAATAAGTTCCCATTTGTTTTTTGATAGTTCCCATGCACTAGATGGCAAGAAATACATTTTCCTACTCCAGTCAGACTTCACAAAGCCACCAACCCAAAGCGATGGAACTATATAAACGTCAGGTTCTTTTTCAGAACCCAACTTCAAGTCTACAAGCGCATACCACAAGTTAGGGCTAACTTTTCCTATTACCCCAGCACCTACATCCCATTCACACCCCTCACGACCATATCGACTTCTTCGATATGCGCCTTGTGACGTCTTAACTTGTATAGAAATACTTTTGGAGCCATCTGCTTTAGCAGCAATTATATCTACTGATGGCGCATTTCCGACGGTAATACTCGCATGAATAAATCGCTTGGTTAATTGATGAGCTACATAAAACTGACCTGAAGCCCCGATAAATTGACTTCTTCCTTTTGACAAAGTGCTATTTCCTCATCGTAATGCCTAACGCTTGCAGCAGGGGCGCGACGTCAGGAGCGTCCCTTGCCTGCAATTGTTAGCCTTAAATTAGCTTGTTCATATCAATTTCGTATCCAGACTGCTTCATTTCCTTTGCAAGTTGTAACTGCCAAGCCGAACCTTCATCAAGATTTATATACACTACACCGCTAATGTCATTTGGAAGTTCTAGCTTGCCATCTACCAACGCTGAAACATTTTCCCGGCCTAACCTCCCTATAAGATAGCCATGTTCAAAAACCACGTTTTGGCGAGCGCGAACGTTTAAGCTTTCAGCTTCTGACTTGACATTGCCAACATCATCAGGCGTGTATAGAACAATTGCGAACCCCACGTCTGAATAGTGCTCAATTTTTTCAATTATCGTTCTGCCTGAGCTAGCTTTCTCATGAAGGATGATCGCCTCGAAGCCCATCTTTTCGACGAATCTCGCTGCTTTATTCTGTGCGCTTTCATCATGTCCATGAACAATAAACACTCGTCTTGACCGAGATCCAGAAACTTGCTTACCAGTAGACTGACTTTTTGTGAGCTCCTTCTTGTAACCAACCGCGCCTTCAATAAAGTCATCAGTCACGTCTTTGGCTCGCCCAATCGCTTGATGTGTATATGAGGGTCCGCCAATTATAGCTACCGAAGAATTCTGATCCTCAGCTCTAATTTGTGGAATAAAAGATTCTATCGTTCGTTCGCTCTCTGAGATCGTTATTCTCTCGAGATCGTCAGGCTGAACAGTTTTGCCATTAATTACAATTGGCATTCCCTGCTCATACGGCTCAATAAATCTTGAAATTAGCTGCTCTTTAGTGAGGTCAGTTTTGTATTCGCCATAAAACTGATCTGACTTTGGCTTCACGATTACGTGGTAATACATTCTGTATCTGGCTCCTTAAAGAGGCTAACGCTGCCAGCATGCGCGCCTTTGTAGTGGAGGCGAAGCCGCAACGAAAAAGGCGTCGCCGTGCCTGGCCTGGTTATGTTTCATTCGTGACTCTTGAGCCAGACCGATAGCGCATTTTTTAGATACTGATCTGGCTCCGGCATTGGATGTGACTTACCCGGCTTTGTTTTCCGTTCGTGGTCACGATAACTTTTTTCAATTCTTGCCCAGTCCTTTGGGTAGAGCTCCTTAAACTTCGCGACGAAGTCATCAGGGGACCGGCTTCCTTCCAACTGCTCGACTGTAGCAGCTATTTTTTCATCTTTTTTCGTGATTACGGCCATACTTTACATTCTCCCAAAGAGGCTTAGGTTAGCGGCCCGCCAAAGGCCACGAGACTTGTTCCCAGCGCCTGACTTACGTCAATTACTGAAGCGACAGCACATTTTGCGAATGTTGTTGCTTTTCTCATATTGTTATCCCCCTTCTCAGGACCATGGCCTGAGTCCAATGTTGTTAGCATGCGATTTTTTACGTACGACAAAACCACCAACATAAGACAGACAACTGAGAACAAAACAAGCATGGGAGGATTCGAACCTCCGCCACTAACCGCTAACCTAAGCCTCCTGAAACATAACGCCGCGTTCACCGGCTTGTCCGGTGCAACGCATTGTTAACAATCTTACTCAACAGCTACGGGTTTCGTATACTTTTTTAGACCCACGTCTATTAGCCATTCATCAATCTCCTCATCTGTTACGGATTTATTTTGCCTCATGGCATTAATGACGGTCGTCACCTCAAAGCTTTCTTTTATCTCATAGTTATTACCGCATGCTCTAATTATTCTCTCGACCTGACCTTTTGTGTAATCATACGCATGCCGGACTACTACTGAGGAAAAGCTATTAGCCTGTTCAAAAGACTGGGATTCAGCGTACAATTTTACAATTCTGTCACCAACTAAAGAAGGAAGAATGAAAAAAGCTGGCGCACCTAAATCTGACCTCGTGGCATATTTGACTCGCCTATCTGCAGCGCTCTTTAACCCAGAATGAGATAGCAAAAATTCCAATTCGTCAAGATCTTCTTTAGGCAGATTTTCAACAAACGATTCTAGTTTTTGTTTAACGTCAGGTTCCAAATACTCCCAACTATCTTTGATTTTCTCAAGAGCCACAAAAGAATTTTTGAGATTGTTGTCATCTAGCGATTTGACGAGGCTGGAAAACTTCTTCCCCATGGTTCCCTCAAATACCTCTGGGTGCAGATGAGCAATAGCTTTAAGCGCGGAGGAAACTCTCATCACTTCCTTGTAGTCACTTGTTCCACCCAATATTTTCTTCAAAAGAATGATCGTAAAGTTTCTTATTAGACTTTCTCGTGCTCTGAAAAGTGGACTGTTTTTTAAGGCAACAATGGCTTTATCTAAAGCCGTCGGAAAATACTCTGATTCGATTTCTTTAACCAAGCTTTCGAGTGCATATTTCCCTTGGGCTGGTGGGTACTGAAGTAAATATTCAACAGCGGATCTTATATGTACTCTCGCAAGCTCAGCTGAGGGATTGAATATATCTCCGTCTGAAGTCATAGACGGATGAGCACACCTGTTTCTGTCCTGCTGGAGTCGTTCTAAGTCAATAAACTCAATATGCGATATGAGTTCCAGTTTGTCTCTCGCGATTTCAAGGATATCTCTTTCAAACTTCAACGACTTCGCTATATCCCCTGCTTGTCTAGCTTTTTCAAACTCCTCCAGTTGCTTTTCGGCCTCTTTATCACCGGTAAGCGCCAAGTCTTTTAGCTTGTCGATAATATCGAACGAAACAGCAATCCAAGTTGAGACAATGGCAGATCTAAAAGCCCCAGCCTTATAACAGGCGACCGACTCCCTGATATAGCTTTTTGCCTTTTCATCCCTACAACGCAGGACAAGTTCATCAAGATCTGATAGGGGGGATGCCACTAAAATCTCCTAAATTGTTAACGCCCGCAGCACGCGCGGCTTTGTAGTGGAGGCGAAGCCGCAACGCAAAAGCCGTCGCCGTGCCTGCGCTTGTTATGTTTTATCTTCCAGCACCAGTGATTCTAGGCTTCGTTCAAATTCCTCTTGCTCAGCAGGGCTATCATTGAATTTTACGGTATTATTTTTCAGGCACTCTAGTAGACGGATGATTGAGTCAATCTTCTGTAGTAGCTTACTGAGAATTTTAACCCTATCAATATTGTCTATTGAAGACTTTGCCCAGCTTACCGTGTATCCTCTCCTAACGTTATAGCCGTCATTTATATCTTCAATTTTGGCCGCACTCAAAACGCTGGCTTTCAGCTCCTCTACACTATGGCTCGATTCGATTTGAAAAAGAAGCGCTTCTGGATTGATCCTCAAATCTTCCATGCAACACTGAAAAATCATACTATCATGACGAAAATCACCTCGCCAATAATTCAACTCACTACATAGAGCATCCAAAACAAACTTTCTGATATTTAAGCAATGCTGTCCAAGAATGAATTCAGTTTTGAAATAGCTGGCGTCAACCTTAAGCGTCGCATGGATATGACAAGTCAATATTTCCAGAAAAGCTTCCACTTCATTAGAAATCTTTAAAAGAGCAGAGTTTTTTTCGTTTACCAACATTCCCGGTGATTTACTATCTGTGGCCGAACGGTAATTTTTCTCCAGCTCTGGAATTCTTGTGTATATCCAGTTAAGAACCTCTTCAGCATCTCTGGAAACTTGCAGAGCAGTTTGGCAAAGCATAATTTCGTTTTTTAATGAATTTAATCTTACCCATGTATTAAATACGGTACCTCTTTTTACAATCAAATCCCTGTAGTCTCGAGCATCAAGTTTAGCATCCAATTCTTTATGAAAGAGGCTAACTGCTTTGGAAAAATCAAATATAACGATTTCTGATTTTTCATTACTTTTTGTAAATAGCTGAACATAGTCATCAAAACCATGTTCATTGACGGCTTTGATATACTTTCCAGTTCTTTTATCAACCAGCAGCGACCGTATTGCTAAATCATTATTCATTCTACCTTCCTAGGAAACCTTGGATCTGTCTTTATACTTACGACATCATAACGCCGAAGCACAGCGGCGACCTTGGAGTGGCGACGAAGGAGCCACGTAAAGGGCGTCCGGCGGCCACCGGCCGCGAACTGCTGCGCCTTGTTAATTGGATACCTCAATGTACCACTTGGGCTTGATGCGCCCGAAATCCCGGCGAACGTTTGATTTCAATGCCTTTTTGGAGTCGAGCACCTTTGCCTCGCCATTTTCTCGGACGAACAAAGCCCAATGCCAAAAAGGCTTACCCTGCTCTATTCGCCATTTAATGGCCAGAAGGGCCCTGTCTGGCAACTGCTCCCAAGACTCGAATGGTGTTTCTTTGGGAGAGACAGAGATACCGAAATCTCGCAAAAGCGTTCGGACGTACTCCGTGTCGGACCAGAGCGATGTGTCTGACGCATGAATGCCAAGAACGTTGGCTCTCTTTTTGGCCTCAGCATAGCTGAGACCCGCCAGTGCAGCAGATGCTGCAATGCCACAACCGGTCACTTCTTCTTGAACGACAACTTCCATATCTTTACCAATTAACCGCCCGCCATCACCGGTGACAAACCGGAGCGAAGCAGAGGTTTGGCATCCGGTGCATGGCATGGTTATGCGCTTTCTCCGATGGCACGGATATCCTCGATGTCTACCGGCCGCGAGAGCGCAGATTTATACCGGACCAGATCTTCCTTCAACATAAGGGGCAAATCTAGGCCCAGCAAGTGCATTGTTTTATAACGAGAGAAATCTATGTTGAGCGGGATCCAGGTCTGGCTGCCTAAATCAAAGATTCGTGGACCGTTAGCGTTGCCCACTTCCACTTTGATGCCCTCATACTTGAACTGGACGTAGGTTAGATCCCAGCCTTCCTCCTGGCGGTGAGCGGCAGCCTTAGATACAAATTCTTGGCCGGCCTGAACCACTGACGAAAAATGTTCGCCGGGAACGAAAAGATCTATGTCATTCACCTGAATCCGTGAAGCCGGCGCCGACACTTTCCCTATCACCGCCAGCGAGCACTTTTTGATCATTCGCCCCGTGCAAGTTGGCTTTCGCAAGCCCGTTATTGCCAAAACCCACC
>Ga0209503_10001201_pt1 | contig 13740 bp, 10 predicted proteins | sample SouAtlMetagenome_2_FD_187448 | JGI IMG/M metagenome (GOLD analysis project Ga0209503, IMG submission 187448) | Marine eukaryotic phytoplankton communities from Atlantic Ocean - South Atlantic ANT15 Metagenome (SPAdes) (version 2) | ecosystem: Environmental > Aquatic > Marine > Oceanic | place... | reverse complement strand
CAGTGTAGACTGTTGAACTTGTTGAAGCAAAATTACTTAGTGATCCACCATCAACTGTGATATCGTTTGCTGCAAAAGTAGTTGTCGCTTCACTTGATGTGAAGGTAAGTGCTAATGTTGCGTCATCTGAAGTATCGCCATCATTCACTTCAGCAGCTGTTATGGTCATCGTTGGTTCAATACCATCAATTACATAGTCTCTTGCATCACCTAAAGAACCATTTTGTCCTGGAGAAGCAAGGGTAAGTACAGCACTAGTATTATCATCTGTCGCCTTAATTGTGCCACCATTAGCAGATAGAGCTGAAGTACTTACATAATCCAAATCTGAGGAAGTATTACCAGACTGAACAGTGTATAAAAAAGTCAATATGGTTCCAGGTGAACCGCTTGAATAATTTACTGATGTATCAGCTGACCCTGTCTCTAAAGTGAGCGTAGGAGTTCCAGTAACTGTTACAGATTCTGAAAATATAACCTTTATCTCAACTTGATCTCCAATTTTCTTAGTACCCTCAGTAGTAAAACTAGTTACTGACTGCACTGTTGGTGCCTGAGAAAAAGATAAATTAAAAAAGAAAAGAAAAGCTAATATGATAATTGAAGAGAATGAATAAAGTTTTTTCATGTCTTGTATATTGGTTGACCTTATAAAGTTTTTTTCAAATGTTTTCTGATATAAGCATGATTTTAAGTAGGCTAATTAAACAGGAAACACGTAAGCAAAAATAGTAAATTGTTTACAACAATCAAGCTTTATTAAAAAAAAAACAAGAATATGAGCAATGAAAATGAGGAATAATATTTATTGATTTTTAAATTTAAATAAACTTGAATACAAGAAAAAGAGCAACAAATGTTGATAAATAAAAAAAAAAGACCTTAATAGCCTGTAAATCAATAATTTATTATGATTGAAAATTGTTGAAAAAAAATTAATCAAAAAACTAACAACTATATATTAAATTTGGCGGATATTTAAAAAATTTTAAAATCGATATTTACTTATAGTAATAATCTATTAATAGAATATTTTTAATAGATTATTACTATACATATTCAGCTAATTTAAAGCCTTTTAAGGCATCTAAAGGTATTTAAGCTATGCAATTTATGTACACGTGTTTTAAAGGGGTTAAAAGGCTTTAAATTTGTTTTTTTGATTTTAAGTTGTTTCAAATTGATAAAACCTACTTTTTTAACATTAAACAAAAAAACCCGCAATAAACTTGCGGGTTTTTGTACTGAAGACGGGACTTGAACCCGTACGGCCTAATGGCCATTGGATTTTAAGTCCAACGTGTCTACCAATTCCACCACTTCAGCAATAGATTTTTTGTGAGCGAAAGACGGGATTTGAACCCGCGACCCTCACCTTGGCAAGGTGATGCTCTACCCCTGAGCTACTTTCGCAGTTTAAGAACGTTTCTTTGAACAACAAAGAAGGTTGCAAATTTAATATATTTCTTAGAATAGCAAAGCTTTTTATAGCTTTTATCGTCACTTTTTCTTTGATAGTAATCGTTTAATTTCATTTAATTTCATCAATGCTTCAACGGGTGTCAAGCGGTCAATGTCTAAGTCTAAAATATCTGATTTAAGACTCTCTAGTAAGGGATCGTCTAAATTAAAAAAGCTTAACTGCATTTCTTGACCTAATCCTTTGACTTTATCACTAAGCTCTTCAGCTGAGTGGGCTTTTTCTAATTGCTTCAATATTCTTTTGGAACGTTTTAATACTGATTCTGGCATTCCTGCCATTTTAGCTACGTGGATTCCAAAACTGTGTTGACTTCCACCAGCAACCAAAGTCCTTAAAAACAATACATTATTTTTAATTTCCTTCACTGCAACATTATAATTTTTAATCCTATTAAAAGATTCACTCATTTCATTTAATTCATGATAATGCGTAGCAAAAAGCGTTTTAGCATGAGAAGGGTGCTCATGTAAATATTCACTTATAGCCCAAGCAATTGAAATACCGTCATATGTACTTGTCCCTCTTCCAATTTCGTCTAACAAAACCAAGCTCCTTTTAGAAATATTATTTAAAATTGAAGCTGTTTCATTCATCTCAACCATGAATGTAGATTCACCAACAGAAATATTGTCACTTGATCCAACTCGTGTAAATAGCTTGTCTATAATCCCAATTCTAGCTTTTGTCGCTGGAACAAAACTACCGATTTGAGCCATAAGTACAATTAGAGCAGTTTGGCGTAAAATTGCAGATTTACCAGACATGTTTGGCCCAGTAATCATTATAATTTGCTGTGTTTCTCTATTAAGATAAACATCATTAGCTATATAGGTTTCACCCAAAGGTAATCGATGTTCGATCACAGGGTGTCGTCCTTTTTTAATGTCTAAATCAAATGATTCATCTATTTCAGGTTCTGCATAGTTGTTCTGCTTTGCCAATTTCGCAAAAGCACTCAAACAATCAATATGAGCTATCAAATTTGCATTTTTTTGAACATCTTTAATATAATCATATAACCATGTTATAAGTTCTGAAAAAATACGTCTTTCAATTTCTAAAATTTGATCCTCAGCACCAATTATTTTCTGCTCATACTCCTTAAGCTCATCAGTAATATAACGCTCAGCATTCACCAAGGTTTGCTTTCGAATCCAACGCTCTGGAACCTTGTCCTTGTGTGTGTTTCGCACTTCAAAATAATATCCAAAAACATTGTTTGAAGCTATTTTTAAAGATGGAATCCCCGTTAATTCACTTTCTCTAGATAACATTTGATTCAAATAATCTTTACTAGAAAAGGCTATATTGCGCAAAGCTGATAACTCTTTTGAAACTGAAGAATTAATAGTATTCCCTTTTAAAATATTTACTGGTGCATCCTCGGAAATAGTGTTATTAATTTTATTACGTAAATCAAGACAGTCCTGAATTTGATTTCCAAGGTCGACTAAAGACAAATTACCGCTATTTATTGCCAATTTTTTAATTGGTAAAATTTGCTCTAAAGAGTTTTTAAGTTGTACAATTTCTCTTGGATTAACTTTACCTGTGGCAACTTTGGAAATTAAACGTTCTAAATCTCCAATACCTTTAATATAAGATTGAAAATTGAACAATGATTGCTCGTTATCATAAAAATAGCGAACGACCTCATGGCGCCTTTTTATTTTTTCGACACTTTTAAGTGGTAGTGAAATCCAACGCTTAAGCAACCTCCCCCCCATTGGAGACAATGTTTTATCAATAACTTGGACAAGTGTCACAGCATTATTATTCAAAGAATAATAGAGCTCAAGGTTTCGAATTGTAAAATTATCCATCCATACATAATCTTCTTCTAATATTCGTTCAATAGAAGTGATATGTTTTAACTTGTTATGTTGAGTTTCTGCTAAGTAATAGAGTATAGCTCCTGAAGAAATCAACCCATTTTTGAGATTATCAACTCCAAACCCTTTTAACGAATTCGTTTGGAAATGCTTACACAAGGACTCATTAGCATAATCTTCTTGAAACACCCAATCATCCAAATAAAAAACATTAAAATTTTCGCCAAAAGTTGTAGAAAAATATCTTTTTTTATGCTTTTCAATTAAAATTTCACTTGGATTAAAATTTTGAATTAATTTTGCTACATAGTCCTCATTTCCTTGAGAGGTAAAAAACTCTCCAGTAGAAACATCTAAAAACGAAACACCCACAGATTTACCAAAATATACTGAAGCTAAAAAATTATTTTCTTTTGAATTTAAAACCTCATCATTTAATGAAACTCCAGGCGTTATAAGCTCAGTGACTCCACGCTTGACAATTTTTTTTGTTTTTTTTGGGTCTTCCAACTGATCGCATATAGCCACTCGACAGCCTGCTTTTACTAGTTTTGGTAAATATGTATTTAGTGAATGGTGTGGAAATCCTGCAAGCTCAGTTTCACTTTGGCTTCCAGATCCACGCTTGGTAAGTATAATGTCTAATATTGTGGATGCCTTGATAGCATCGCTACCAAATGTCTCGTAAAAGTCACCAACACGAAAAAGCAATAATGCATCAGGGTACTTAGCCTTTATAGCATTATATTGCTTCATTAATGGAGTTTCTTTTTTTACTTTTTTAGTCAATTAAATTTTATTTTAAAACGTACTTTTACAAAAACATAAGTCGCTAATGTAATTAATTTTAGCCTCTTTTAAAACCTAACCTTATAGAATTAGAAAGTGCGAAAAATTAAAAACAATGAATTAAACAGGCTAAGTATCAAAGATTTTAAATCTGCCAAAAAATCTTCACTAATTGTAATTTTAGATAATGTAAGGAGCTTAAACAATATTGGCAGTGTTTTTAGAAATGCAGATGCTTTTCGGGTTTCTCACTTATACTTGTGTGGAATTACTGCCAAACCACCTCATAAAGATATACAAAAAACTGCCCTTGGAAGTACGGAATCAGTTGAATGGACTTACAGTAAAGATACTTTAAGCGTTGTTAAAAATTTACAATCAAAAAAAATTAAAGTTATTGCTGTTGAACAAGTTGAAAATGCAAAAATGTTGCAAGATTTTACTACAACAAAAAACGAAGTTTATGCCCTTGTTTTTGGACACGAAGTAAAAGGGGTTTCTCAAGAAGTTGTCTCGCAATGTGACTACTCTTTAGAAATTCCCCAGTATGGCACTAAACATTCTCTTAATATCTCTGTGAGCTGTGGAATTGTTTTATGGAGTCTTTATTCGAAAATAAATCATTCTTTAATTTCTCCCAAAAGCCATAAATAGTCTTGACGGTTATCTATAAAGTCCCTGTCTGTAATATCAATAATTTTAAATATTGACGAAGGATTGTTTTTTATAAAATCCAAATAGCCTAAATGAATTTTATTTAAATATTCTCTGGTAAGTTTTCTTTCATATTTACGGCCTCTTTTTTTTATATTAGACAACAGCTTGTCGACGTCTTGATGTAGATAAATATATAGATCAGGCCGTTTTACATTGTTGTATATCAGGAAAAATAATTTCTTATACAAAGAAAATTCTTCTTCAGATAAAGTTATTTTTGAAAAAATTAACGATTTGAAAACCTCATAATCAGAAATGATAAAATCTTTAAATAAATCGAACTGTGAAAAGTCATCCGAAATTTGTTTAAACCTATCGGCCAAAAATGACATCTCTAAAGGAAAAGCATAACGCTCTGAATCATTGTAAAATTTTGGCAAAAAGGGATTATCCGCAAAACGTTCAAATATACTTTTAGCATTAAAATCTTCAGCCATCATTTTAGTTAAACTAGTCTTGCCTGCTCCAATATTCCCCTCAATAGCAATAAAATTATATGCAGAAAAATCAAACATATTTAAAGGGTTTTTTAAATTATTGTTCAATTTTGAAATGGTGTTATCATTATCACATAATTCCAAAAGCTCATAAATTGTTTTCTTTAATACTGGATGGAAAAAATTTGGAGCTATTTCAAACATAGGTTGTAAAACAAACCGTCGTTTGTGTAACATGATATGTGGCACTGTTAATATTTGGTTATTAATAACTTCGTTTTGATAAAAAAGTAAGTCAAGATCAATTGTTCTATCATGATAAAGACCATCATCATAACGCTTTCTACCATTATCTTCCTCAATTTCTAATAATTTTGATAATACTATTTCAGAGGAAAGAAATGTTCTCACTTCTAAACAAAGGTTAATAAAATCACCACCATCAAAGCCTTTTGATGAATTCTCATAGCAAGAAGATATCTTGCTAATAGTTCCAATATTAAAATGTATTGCATCAATAGCATTTTGTATGTAATTTAAGCGATTACCTACATTACTCCCCAAGCCTATATATATTAGTTTCCTAAAACTCATATTTAAAGCAATTTAAGTAAAAGAAAAATAAATATATATCTTTACTAAAGTATTTATTCGTAATAAATGACATCAAAAGATTCGATCTTAGCGCGTAGGCTTTACTTAGTTTTAGGTTTATTGTTTGTGACTTCTTTAATAGTCTCTAATCTAATTTTTAAAAAATTTTTCTATTACTATCCCTTTGATGCATCTATATTCGGAGTAAAAATTTTTGAAATATCAGTGGGAATTTTACCCTATCCAATTACCTTTTTGATTACTGATCTTATAAGTGAAATTTACGGAAAGAAAAAAGCAAACGAGGTTGTGGTTGGAGGAATTTTAGCTTCTTTTTTTGCAATGGGAATTATATATATTTCCAATATTGTACCTGCGACAAGTTGGTCCCCCGTATCAGATGATTTATTTTCAATTGTTTTCGGAAGTACCCCAATCGCAGTAATATCAAGTATGCTAGCTTATTTATTTGCTCAATTTGTTGATATTCAAATTTATCACTTTTGGAAAAAGATAACTCAGGGAAGACATCTTTGGCTAAGAAATAATTTTTCAACTTTTTTATCTCAATTCATTGACACAGCTACAGTGCTTATTCTTCTATGCACTTTTGGTCAAATTGAATGGAGTTTATTTAGTGGGTTGCTGGTTGCTGGCTTTCTATTCAAAGTAATTATCGCAGCACTAGATACTCCAGCCCTATATTTATTTGTATTTTTATTCAGGAAGCGTTTTAAATTAGATATTGGTCAAGAAATTAAATTAATTTAAAATATCCAAGCCTAATATTACGCCTTCGTTACTTCTAATATTTAAAACGGTATCATCCTCAAAAATTAGGTACTGACCTTTAATTCCTGATAACTGTCCCTCATACTCAACTGTCTTAATCAAGTTTAAGCTTTTTGGGAAACTTGGATATTTTTGTACTGGAAAATTTATTTTAACCTGGGATTGCGTGTTTAAAATATAAGGTTTGAGTTCATCAGGTAAGTGTTTTTTTAATTTATTCTTCCATTCAGACAAATCCTCGTTAGGGATATTGCCTTTTAACATTTCCCTCCAATTGGTTTTATCACTTACATGGTTTTTTAATGTAACTTCAGCAAGACCAGCTAAATATCGATTTGGAACCTCTAAAATCTCAAGTGCCGTTGTAGCACCTTGATCAATCCACCTTGTAGGAACTTGGGTTTTTCTAGTCACTCCAACTTTTATATTGCTTGAATTAGCTAAATAGACAATATGAGGTTGTAGTTGTACTTTTTTTTCAAAACCTATATCTCTATCTTCAATACCAAGATGTGCTTTACTCATTTCTGGGCGCATAATCCAATCTGCTGTTTGAGGGGATTCAAAAAAACAAGATTTACAAAACCCTTGTCTAAATATTGAAGCATCAGATCCACAATTTAGACATTGAAAACCCAACAATTTAAGCTTTAATCTTTTTTGAATTAACTGATGAATTTGAATAAAATCATTACCAAGGTGTAAATAATAATTGATAGGATCTGAAAATTCAGATTGCATTTTTGTTATAACGCCTTTGTAAAGCATGAATAAATTTTGTTTATTTAGCTAAGTAAATATAGATAATTTTATGCCAATTCCATTAGTTAACTCTATAGCATCGTGGTTTTTAAAAAAACGTATTCATCAAATTGAACTGTTTTTGAAATATCCCAATGAGGTTCAAAACGAACTTCTTTTAAATCTTATGAATGAGGCAAAAAATACAGAAATAGGCCTTAAGTACGATTTTAACTCAATAAAATCATACCATGAATTCGCGTCAAGGGTCCCAATATCTAGCTATGAATCATATCACAAACTAATTGAACGGTCTAGAAAAGGAGAACAGAATATTTTTTGGCCAAGGTCAATTAAATGGTTTGCAAAATCAAGTGGTACAACTAATGCAAAAAGTAAATTTATCCCTGTAAGCAATGCTTCGCTTGAAAATTGTCACTATGCTGCTGGCAAAGATTTACTGTGTATGTACTTAAACAATAACCCAGAATCTGAATTATTTAATGGGAAAAATTTAAGACTCGGGGGCAGTAAAGAACTTTATCAAAAGAATGGTACTGTTTTTGGAGATTTATCAGCGATTTTAATTGATAATATGCCCTTTTGGGCAGAATATAGTAGTACCCCAAGTAATAAAATCTCTTTAATGAGTAATTGGGAATCAAAAGTTAGTGCAATAATTGAGGAAACACAAAATGAAAATGTAACAAGTCTAGCTGGAGTTCCGTCGTGGATGCTTAACCTATTAAACGAGGTCATAATTAAAACTGGTAAAAATAATATTACAGAAGTATGGCCTAATTTAGAAGTCTATTTCCATGGAGGAGTTAACTTTATGCCGTATATAGGTGAATATAATAATTTAATACCAAAAAAAGATTTTAAATATTATGAAATATATAATGCCTCTGAAGGATTCTTTGCCATTCAAAATCAAAATTATTCTGATGAATTAATGCTAATGCTAGACTATGGGATTTATTATGAATTTATTCCAATGAAAAGCTACGGTACAAAAAATCAGAAAATAATACCATTAAATGAGGTGGTCAGAAACGAAAATTATGCCATTGTAATTACCTCTAATGCTGGCTTATGGCGATATGTAATTGGAGATACTGTAAGATTTACAAGTACTAACCCCTACAAAATTAAAATAACTGGCAGAACTAAACATTTTATTAATGTTTTTGGAGAAGAACTTATTATTGAAAATTGTGATAAAGCGATTAAAATAGTTTCGAAAAAAACAGGTTGTAAAATTAGAGATTATACAGTCGCACCTATTTTTATGAAAGGAAAAGCTAAAGGTAGTCATGAGTGGTTAATAGAATTTAAATCTAAACCCTTATGTTTATCTTACTTCTCTGAACTTTTAGATAATGCTTTAAAATCATTAAACTCTGATTATGAATCCAAACGCTTCAATAATACAACTTTAGAAATGCCTAAAATCACATCAGCAAGAAGCGGGTTATTTAATCATTGGTTAAAGAATAAAGATAAATTAGGCGGACAACATAAAATCCCTAGATTATCGAATTCAAGAGAGTTTATTGAATCACTATTAAAAATAAATAACTAAAAAAAACACTAAGAAGCTGCTTTTAGTTTCTTTAGGCGGGATCTATTTAAATGCTTTTTAGCATAGGATTCATCAATTGTTAGAAAATCCTGTTGGCTCCCTGGTAATGAGAACATAGCTTCATTCAATATTTCTTCACAAAGTGAACGCAGACCTCTGGCACCTAATTTATATTCGATAGCCTTTTGAACAATGTAGTCAAGTGCTTCTTCTTTGAATTCAAGAACAATATTATCCATTTCAAAAAGTTTTTTATACTGTTTGATTAAAGCATTCTTTGGTTCTGTAAGTATTGCTCTAAGAGCGCCTTGATCTAAAGGATTCATGTAAGTTAAAACAGGAAGCCTACCAATTATCTCTGGAATTAACCCAAAGTCTTTCAAATCTTTTGGAATAATATATTGTAGAAGATTTTCAGTATCAATATTATCTTCTTCGTGAACTGATTTATATCCAATTGCAGCCATATTTAAACGCTTAGATATATGTCGTTTTACACCATCAAATGCACCACCAGCTATGAATAATATATTGTCTGTATTTATCTCGATAAACTTTTGATCTGGATGTTTACGCCCTCCTTTAGGGGGTACATTTACAATCGTTCCTTCTAGAAGTTTTAGTAAAGCCTGTTGAACTCCTTCTCCTGAAACATCTCTTGTTATAGAAGGATTATCACTTTTCCGAGCAATTTTATCAATTTCGTCAATAAAAACAATTCCACGTTCAGCTTTATCTTTATCATAATCAGCAGCTTGAAGTAATCTAGTAAGCATACTTTCAACGTCTTCTCCTACATAGCCAGCCTCAGTCATAACAGTTGCATCAACAATTGCTAAAGGAACATTTAGCATTTTTGAAATTGTCTTAGCTATCAAAGTTTTTCCTGTACCTGTTTCGCCGACCATTATTATGTTACTCTTTTGAATCTCAATATCCTCATCACCATCGCCACTAGAGTGTAATAATCTTTTGTAATGATTATAAACTGCTACAGACAAAACCTTTTTAGTTTGTTCTTGACCAATTATAAAGTTGTCTAAGAATTTCTTAATTTCTTTTGGTTTCTTTAACTCTAGCTCCGAAGATATATTATCGTTTTGTTTATTAGAATCTTGTAAAACGATGCCATGAGCCTGCTCAATACAGCGATCACAAATATGGGCGTCTAACCCAGCAATTAATAGATTTGTGTCTGATTTTTGCTTCCCGCAAAACGAACACTCTAAAACCTCATCTTTCATTAAGTATAATCTTAGAAATTAAATTAGGCTTTCTTTGACAGAATTTCGTCAATCATTCCGTACTCCAATGCTTTATCAGCCTTCATCCAATAGTCTCTGTCGCTATCAGAATAAACCTTTTGATAGTCTTGCCCAGTATGCTTTGATATTATATTATACAACTCTTCCTTTAATGTTAAAATTTCACGCGCAGTGATTTCAATATCACTTGCCTGCCCTTGAGCACCACCAAGAGGTTGATGGATCATGACTCTAGAGTGAGTTAAACCGCTTCTTTTCCCCTTTTCACCAGCGCACAACAAGACAGCACCCATTGAAGCTGCCATTCCAGTACAAATTGTAGCAACATCAGGCTTGATTAATTGCATAGTATCATAGATCCCTAACCCAGCATAAACACTTCCACCAGGTGAATTAATATAAATCTGAATATCTTTTGAAGAGTCAGTGCTTTCTAAAAAAAGAAGCTGAGCTTGTATAATATTTGCAACTTGATCATTTATAGCTGTACCCAAGAAAATTATACGATCCATCATTAAACGAGAAAAGACATCAAAAATCGCAATATTCATTTGGCGCTCTTCAATAATATTTGGTGTTAACCCCATTGGTGTCATACTGCTTACAATTTTATCATAATAAGTACTACTAATACCTTGATCTTTGGTTGCAAATTTTTTAAATTCTTTTCCGTAATTCATAATTTTTTACAATTTTAATACGTAAATATACTATTATTTTCAAAGGGGTGTTTTCTTTTTAAAAAATAAAAAAGGATATCAATTAATTTAATTATTTGCCGTAAACTTCTTTAACAAATGCATCATAATTTAATTTTTTTGTTTTTAGCTTGACATTATCTTTATAAAAAGTCAATAATTTTTGACTTGTCAATTGTTCAGACATTCGTTTCACTTCATCCTTATTAGAAAGTACTCGTGCAACAATATCCTCTACTTCTTTTTCCGAGGGATTAAGCTGTCCGAATTGAGCCATTTGTGTTTTGATCATTTCTCCAGCATATTTTTTTAAATCATCAAAATTTATTTGAAGTTTGTTTTCGATAATTAATTTACTTTCTATTAATTGATATCGCATACTTTTTTCAGACTTTTCATACTCTTCTTTGGCTTGGTCTTCGGAGAGAGGTTCTTCTCCAGCAGTTCGTATCCATTTCTTTAAGAATTCAGCAGGTAGCTTAAACTTTGTATTATCAACTAAATAAGTAGTAATATCGTTCAGTAATTTTTGATCAGATTGTTGAGTGAATTGTTTCTCAGCATCAGATTTTAATTTTTCTTTCAACTCAGTAGTTGTCTTAACAACGTCTTTACCGAATAATTTATCAAATAATTCTTGATCTAAATCTGCAAGCCCTCTGGAATTAATCTCTTTAATAGTAAAAATAACATCAACCTTTAAAGCCTTAGCAATTTCTAGATCTAACTGTAGGTACTTAGCTAAATCATTAATTTCTTTAAAAAGATCTTTTGTCTTTAAGCTAATAATATCTCCTACTTTTGCCCCAATGAACTTTTTTAAATTATATTTACCCTTAATCTTGTCTAGAGGTATAGTTGATGTTAAATCAATTTCCTTGTTATCGTTGAAGAATTGTCCAGTAACTTCATCCCCCTCACTAACTTTGTTCTTAGAAATTAAACTACCGTATTGTTTTTGAATATTTATAATCTGATCATTAATTAATTTATCATCAGCTAAAATATTATATTGTGTTATAGCTTTTCTGCCCTTTAATTTAACATCAAACACTGGGCTTAAACCAATTTCAAATGAAAAAGTAAATTTTTCGGAACCCCAATCAATTTTTTCACCCTCTAGAGGAATAGGATTCCCTAGGATGTCTAGCTTCTCATCTTTTAAATAATTTCCTAAAGACTCTTGTAAAATTTTATTTATCTCTTCAGAAGTTACGGCTTTTCCGTATTTTTTATTAATTAAACCCATAGGAACTTGACCTTTTCTAAATCCTGGAATATTTGCTGACTTTCTGTAGTCAAGTAAAATTTTTTCCACTTTTTCAAAATAATCCTTTTTCTCAATGTTAATAGTAACCATTGCATTAAGGCTGTCTTTATTTATTCTAGTAATATTCATTATAACGAATTAAAAATTGGGTGGCAAAAATACAATAATTTTAATGGAGTGCAAAGATTTAAGAAGTTTGACAATCAGTTTAAAAAGTTTAATATCTCACTGAAAAATCCTTCGGGATTTTCAGCATGTAACCAATGCCCTGAATTCGGTATGGTTTTAACTGAAAATTTTTCAAATTGATTATCGATCAAACTAATATCTTCCTCTAAAATATACTCAGATCTATCGCCTTTGAGAAATAAAGTTTCTGTATTAACAGTAAAATGTGAAGGTAACGATTCTCCAACTTCATGTACATTTTCTGTCAAACTTTTTAAATTTAAACGCAAACCCAGTACACCTGGACAAATCCAGTACAAGTTTTTTAATAAAAATTGTCGAACCACAAAATCATCTACATGTTTAGATAGTTGAATATCCGCTTTTTTTCTACTATCAATAAGATTGAAATCTAACTTTGATAAACCTTCTAATATTTGCTGATGGTGAATTGGATAAAAGCGCGGAGCTATATCAGCTATAATTAACTTCATTACATAATCGGGATTGATTGCAGCAAACAACATAGCAGTTTTTCCTCCCATTGAATGGCCAAGTAAAATAAAATCTTTTAATTTATGATGATCACAATAAATTTTTAAGTCATTAGCCATTGATTCATAACTAAAGTTTTTACTATGAAAACTTCTTCCATGGTTTCTTTGATCTATTAAATGTAATTGATATCCTAGCCTGGATAGCTTTAAAGCAATTGACTTCCAATTATCACCCATACCCAAAAATCCATGTAATATCAAGAAAGGAGTTCCATTACCTATGACTTTAGAATGTAAAATCATGACTTAAGCTTTTTCTTATACATATTAATTACATTCTCTACCCCAAAGTACATACTTTCACAAATGAGAGAATGGCCAATTGAAACTTCAAGTAAAAAAGGAATATTTTCTTTAAAAAACTGAATGTTATTCAATGATAAATCATGCCCAGCATTTAAGCCAAGACCGTAGTTGTTTGCCAACTCAGCAGTAGTAATATATGGTTTTATACCATCATAATTTTCTTTTCTATACTCATTTGCAAACATTTCAGTATAAAGCTCAATTCTATCTACACCTGTATTTGCTGCAGCTTCAACTTGACTTTTATCAGGATCTAAAAAAATAGAGGTTCTTATATTATTTCTTTTAAATTCTGACACAATTTCCTTTAGAAAAAAACTGTTTTTTTTACAATCCCATCCTGAATTACTTGTTAATGCATCTTCTGCATCGGGAACTAGGGTTACTTGAGTCGGTTTGATTTCTAAAACAAGGTCAACAAATTTTGGTATTGGATTTCCTTCAATATTAAACTCAGTATAAACTTCAGATTTCAAATCTAAAGCATCTTGATAGCGAATGTGGCG
>Ga0209503_10001200_pt1 | contig 13748 bp, 9 predicted proteins | sample SouAtlMetagenome_2_FD_187448 | JGI IMG/M metagenome (GOLD analysis project Ga0209503, IMG submission 187448) | Marine eukaryotic phytoplankton communities from Atlantic Ocean - South Atlantic ANT15 Metagenome (SPAdes) (version 2) | ecosystem: Environmental > Aquatic > Marine > Oceanic | place... | reverse complement strand
TTATCGCACTCCCCCTTTTGATAAGGGTAAGTTCTTGTTTCCCTTATGGAAATACGGCGGGGTGAAAGTTGTCCTCCATCCCTGTCCTTGTCGTTCTTTTCATTGAAATGTGCGTCACTGTGTTGGTAAATATCATCAGGTAGTAGCCTCAGCACACTTGGCATTTGCCTCTCAATGAATACACTTAACTTGAATCCTTACGCCGGTAAGAATTGGTAGAGCCTCTGAGTATTCTGTAGGTTGTTTTGTGGCAACGAGCCTGAAATGATCTAGAGTGATCATAATTGTCTTCATGTACTAGTATGAAACAACTTTGTCTTCAAATTCATCTACCTCGTCCTTGTCCTCTGTGCTTTTTCTAAGCATGGCTTGAATCTCCCCCGGGCCAGCTTCAGTCTGCCACTGGCACACTCCAGTTCTGCCAGTGCAAGCAGGGAAATCCTTCTATGGACCTACGCAACCGCAGGAGCGGGAAATCATATCCCATGTTGTTATATTGGGGACCAATTTTATACGTTTCGTCCATACTACTTTTTATTTTTAGCCCGTCACGGTTCTCTGCCAGTGGATATGCCAGCCTGAGTGTGTCCGAGTCACGATTTTGTGTGTGTGTGTAAAAACCGATCATGATTGCTGGATACGCCAATGTTGCTCTCGTTATGCCCCGAGCTAATTTGAAAAATGGGACTCTTGAGTTTGTTTGTGGCGGCCCGGGGGTCCATATATATCAATATTTTTATGCCAGTGTATCTTCAACTTGAACTCGAAGTTTCCGAGTCATCCGTCAGGATGGGACACTGGCATAAAGTAGTTCACAAAATCCCTATACCGTTTCAGACCCCCCGCTCCAAACGTGAGACGGGAAGTTTTAGGAAGTTCCAGGACTTCAAGTTGGACTCGGATACTGAGCAGAGTCATCGGGCAGCTTCGCGGCCCGCTGTGGTGCACCACAGAGCCAATTTTAGTCTGCCCCGCCATACTTTCGTACGAGTATTGGCCGGTGCTCGTCTAGATACCCTCCTCACGTTTCGTTAGATACGGTTCGTCACGGTTACTCAGACTAAGTCACGGTTACGTAGCCTGAGGGTATATATAAATGGCTGCGAGCGCATCCCAACTACCACACACGCGCGCGCTTCCCCAGGTACTTAACTGCTTTTAATTTCCTTATTGGTGACTCGGAAAAAAGGGGCGGTTTCATATTTTCCAGGTGTACGTTTTTTATTTCTCACTTTCGAGCTAATCAGGGCAAATCACGGGCGATTGTCAGCCTAGCACGGATGCCCCGGCGTGGTGTGAGCCACCCCCTAAGCTCAGTTGTGGCGAGTTTTGTCGTTCAAGCTTTGACTCGAGGAACGCTATGCTTGATTCTTCGTTTGCTTCCACCCGCGTACTAATCGCAGCCAACTAGGCCTTTGGAATTTGAAGGCCGTCTTCTAACTTCAGAAGGGGAATTGTTCGGCATTTCAACCCCTGGGCCTGCGTATTGTGATTCCTCAAGCAGTACAACGCGAGGGCGCTTAGGGTATAATATTTCTTTAGGCATAGGCACCCGAGCCGCACCTGCCTCTGCGTGATGCACAAACTCACAATCTATTTAGTATTTTTTGGTATCCTTGCTGTCTTTTGTAGTAACACAAAGCTACGCTTTCCCGCGCATGCCATCATTTAATGATTAAGACTCCAAAGATTACGCTGCATGTGGCATTGCAATGTATGGCGTTTACCTTGAATCAAAGATGACCCATGTTGACTGCTGTCCTAGCGTGAGTATTTAGCTTTTCGACAGTAACCATACAGGAATCTTTAAGTAGCGTGTAGTCTGTCTCGCGAGTTTTCGTTTCAGCGTATTCTCGAAGGTGAAATATAGTCTGACCATACGTGCGTAGTTTTGCTTCTAGCGTAGATAGCGATCTTGCCGCTTCTGAAGACTGAATTTTCCCTTTTAATGCTTCATACTTGGATGTCAGTTGTGTCACCTGGCACTTAACTGATTCACGACGACCTTGGTACTCTTTTATTAGCCTCGATAGAGCAGTCATTGTGGTTGACGCGCGTTTACGAAGACCATTTACGTCATCAAACTCAATCATATCGCTTTGCATCATTTTCATCTTCTGCTGTAGTGAACTAAGTTCGATTTGGATTTTTTCCTCTAATGTTTCAATCTTAGCCATCTCTGCTTCGCGTTGCTTGCGTTCTTGGGTGAGTCTCAACGTTGTGTGTTGGCTAGACTCCAGTTGACGTTCCTTGAAGCTTGCTTCGTCGCGCATCTCTCGTAGCCGTTGCTGCGATGGCATCGAGCTCCGCTGCTCAAGTCCATGCGATATATGTTCCAACAGCGTTGCAATCGTATCCTGGGCTTGCACTTGATCCTGAGCTACTAACTCACGTGTAGCCTCAAATTGCGATATAAACTGGCTCATTTCAGTCTCACGTTGCCTTAACTTCTCATATTTTTCGCTGTCACTACTTGCCTCGACCTTACGTTCCTTCATCTCGTCGTGAAACTCAGCCAGTTGCGTTTGCGCAGCTTCAATTTGCTCCCGGAGTCTTCTTGTAGATTCCTCACACCTCTTTATCTGTTTCGATTGCGCCTCAACACGGTGCTTGAGGTTGAGAAGCGCTTCAGAGGGATCTGACAACTCCCAGATGGCGACCTCCTCAGCAAGACTCCCTTCTTCTTTTTGTAGCCACGTGTGGCGTTTCAAAAGTTGTGCGTAATCATCAGAGAAATGCTGTCGTTGATCACCGCTATCGTTGTCCACTTGGGAAATGAGACTATCAATATCTGCGAGAGCAACATCTTGCTTTTTAGAAAGCTCCAATGAAAATCCCAAAAGTTGGCTGTATAGAGCCAGTTTGTCTGTATCAAGATCTGCTATCTTGCAGCGAATGAGCTCATGCACTTCCTGAATCTGTGTATCCAGCTTCTTAGTCTCTTCATCTTTTTGTTTTTTAATCACAAATATGCGATCAACTTCGTTGGCAAATTGCTTGTTTTTAGCTCGGAATCCTGATATATATTCGTCCAGTTCCACTGGGTCGGTGCCTATCAAAGGGCAGGTTCTGTGTTTATATTTTATTTGGTCGAACGCTAGTGCGTACTAACACGGGCTTTGTCCAGTGCTAGATTATAATCGGCCAATGTACCCTCTAGAATGCGCACTCGATTCAAGAGACTATCATGGTGCTTTTGGAGCCCGCCATGCTCATTCACTGATCGCTCATGTTGCTTATGTTCTGTTTGTAGACTGTAGATTTCGGTAGTCAACTCAGTCACCTAAAGATGTGTTCCGGGTAAGTAGGGGGGGTGAACATTGACCTTATTCCGGAGAACACCAACATAATAAGAAGAATCTTGAACTTTTCGTGCAGGTCCGTGGGTAGTCTTCATGCCTCGCATGCCCTGCTGTGTCACAGGGCGCTCTGAAATATTAACCGCCGTTCCTAAGGCAACCCCTTGGGCAGCAGTAGTTCCCATCGACGAAGTCAAGTTGCCTCTGGTTCCGATCATCTGTCGTGACATGTCAGCCTACCAGGCCCTCGGCGCGCAGTCGCGATGGTTACGAGCTGGTTACCGGTATCAGCGGATAATTTGGACACACAAAATGTGGGCTAGACATACCTAAGGCGTTTGGAAAGGTAGACTAGGATAAGGACTGGTTTCTTCGCGGCGGCGCGCTCGCCAGCGTCTTGCGGGAGCGCGGATTCGCTCGTCGCCATCGAGCTCTCTATTCACAAAATTGACTAAACATGGCGGCGCTAGTAAAAATGTCACGGTAACCATACAACATTTCAACATTTCAAGTTATTGTCCGGTTTCACGAACCCGAACTTGAAGGGTGCTCGAACTATAATTTAAAACACAGTTTGAATGCGCGAGCCAGGACCGAGGAAGCACGTCTAGATATGCCACATGCGCCACCAATCTCCTGCAAAACGGATCATCTGTTCCCCGCTTGGCCTGCGTCCGTATAAAACATATCCCGTCGACGGGATATGTTAGTCTGTTATATATCGGATTTCAAAATTCGGATTTTGTATGCGTCTTTGCATCCGGGTCATCCGTCAGTATGGGGGCATGAAGTATACCAAACCCTATACTACTCGCTGTAACTACTCACGAGTTGTAGCGGCCGACGGCGTCGCCACCATCGGAACGGGACGCGCCACCGCTGCGGACGGCGGCGTTGATCGCGCCGCGCAGGTCGAGGCACTCGCGCGCGCCGCGCGACGCGAACTTGGCGACGACCTTTTCTTTCCCTTCCGCGCTCGTCTCCGACAGCGTGAAGTGGTGCAGCGGCCCGAAGGTCTTGTATTCCTTGGCCTTCACCTCATCCGTCACATGCACGGCGCTGAGCATGATGTGCAGCTTGATTAAGGGCGTCATGGCCTTCATGGCTTGGACGATGTCGCCGCCCCGATGGATGCTTGCGGTGCGGTACTGCGCCCAGTCCGACGAATTGCGGAACACGAGGAGCTCCCTATGTCCTTTGATGATGACGACCGATGGCTTCCAGACCTTGGTCTTCAGCGTGCGTAAAGAACACCGCGCGAGGCACTCGATCTGCACGACGCCGTGCGTGCTGTGCGCCGGCGCCTCGGCGTGCGCCTGGGAGCGGTAGGCGTCCGCGCCGCGGCGGCGGCACGGCCGCCGTCGCGGAGTCGGCGTGCGGATCGCCGTCGCGCTGCATCAGGATCTTGCGCTGCATGGCCTCCGGGAGCTGCGCCCAGACGGCCGGAGGGCGTCGGCGCCGCGGGCCCCGCGCTCAGGTCGAGGCCGTCGAGGCCCCAGCTCTCCTCCTGCGGCGGCGGCGGCGGCGCCTGGGCGGGCGGCGGCGCGGCGATGGGCAGCCCGAGGAGGTCGACGGCGCCCGTTGGCTGAGGCACGGGCGCGAGCACCGGCGGCGCATAGGGCGTCGGCTGGAGCAGGCCGGTCACCGCGGGCGCCGAAGGCGCCGGGGGCGCCGCGTTGAGCGCGCCCGGTATCTCGGGCTTTGGCTTTGAGCGGCTGCGACGGCGGCGGGCCGGCCGGCTCGGGGGGCTCAGCCGCGGCGGCGGCGCGCCGGGCATGGCGCCGGGCATGGCGCCCCGCATGGCCGGTGGCATTCCAGACATCATCTGCGGTGTCGCCATGGGCATCTGCATGCCCATCGGCGGCATCCCGGGCATCTGCTTGGGCATCATCGGCCGGCCGGGCATCTGCCCCGGGGGCATCATTCCGGGCATCTGCCCGGCCATGCCGTAGCCGGGCATGCCGGCGCCCGCGGGCGGCGCTGGCCGCGAGAGCACGTCGAGCGCCGAGATCGACGACCGCGTGTCGCCGCGTCCGTCGGCGGCCGGTGTTGGTTCGCGACCTGGTTCAGCTGGCCGGGCATCTGCATCTGGCCCTAGCCGGGCATCTGGCCCGGCATCTGGCCCGGGTAGCCCTGCATGGCCTCAAACTGGGTCCTTTTATTGGAGCGCTCGCAGTGGGAGTGCCGCGCTGTAGCACCTCTGTCGAGCGTCGTCTTCCGCACTATGGCAAAAACCTAACGCTAACAAATTGCCTTCCCGGTTTGCAATTCTTGTAATTTTCACCAATCGCATGGCCTATGAGTTCCACACTCGACCGTAAAGTCGTGGACAATCTTGATGTTCTCGGGGAATAGCCGATGAAGTAACAGGTTGGCAAATGTGTCTACCATATATAGTGAAAGCGCTGAGCTCAATTTTTTTTTTGTGGAGACAATTACTTTGCGGTCGTGTGAGGTGCAAACAGATTGAGGCTGTAAGATCAAACCGAGTGCTCCCTGAATTCTGCATGTGGGGCTAAGTCTTTTACATGCTTCATGTTGATAATAATATCGAGCTGTATAACTTGAGCTGATGGGTACTGACCTGGTTGCTAAGTCATGCAATCGTGTGCTAGATGGTTCATGTATAGTCTGACCCAACAGCTGCTGCCGTGTTGGTTTGTGCTTGCGCGCAAGGTACTCCCTGAAAAACAATCTGATTGTATCAAGAGCGTTAAGGTTATGTGCTCCTTGCGAAATTAGTCCAATTATTTCCTTATCCTTGGCGCTCCAGCTATAAATATGCGCATGAACTTTGAGTGCGGTTATTTGAGACTGGCAAACGCGCAATGCACACAGTTTCCCTCCTGCAGCCTCAATGTAGTCATAGCGTTGAAATACACTTTTCCTTGATCTTACATGTAGTGTCACTGCAAGCTTACTAGATGTGCTCAATAAGCTCACGGCAATGTGATCAATGGGTATAATCGAGAGTTCTGCCATTCTGAGTTCACGCAATATGCTCCTGGCCATGTTGGCATGGATGTTCCATCGAAGAGAAATATCTTCAATCAGAAGAATTGGCTTTGTGATGGATGAGTTACTTTCCTTATCCTTGTACACTGGCAGATGTGAGCCTTGGTGAACGTTTTGGGTTCCCCCCCCCATAGGCAATTGGTCACCGGCGTCTCTTTGATGCCCAAATAAGGCTAAATGGGGGTTATAGTGTCTAATATCTTCTCGAGTGGTTGTGTACATTTGCATGGATGCACGTCGTGCTAGCGAGTGATCATAAATGGCAGGAAAAGAAGCGTCTTTTTGGAGGCGTCTAATGCTAGTAGATGTGCAGATAAATTGTGCAGAAAGTTTGAAATTAGGATATTGAATATCCTGCACATCTTTCACTAAGTTGTAGGGCCAAGTATGGTCACGGCTCTTTTGGGCATCATGTCTTGCGGATTCAGATGAGGTTGCATATACACCGCATGCTGTGGTGAAATTTTTCAGCTGTTTGCATGTATACTGTGAACGCGCAGCTACTATGCACAGCGCACCAAGGTCCCCCATGACACTAAGCAACTGATTCAAAGGGGCAACTTGTTTCTGTTTGTATTCATCAGACAAGACAATTGGGCATTGTTGTGATGGAAATGCTCCTCTTTGGTTGTTGAAAGCGCAACGATGAGCTCTGTGAAAGCGATCTTTGGTCGATGTGGGATCAGTTTTTCCTACGTCTGACTGCGCAACATCTGGCACAAAATATATAATCTTTTGGCCTGCAGGGCCATATTGGATCTCTTGCATGTCCCTTGCAAAAACTGATATTCGAAGTGTGTTTCTTTTAGCCATTTGTAGAGGTATTATTCTTCCCAAATTGGCAAGCCTGCAATAAGTGGCGAAGAAAATTTGCCTTTGAATAGCAAAAATCAGCTTATCATTATTATCATGCAAATCGGGAGCCAACGTGGGTTTCATTTGGCCCAATAACTGCCCTGCGGGTTCTATGATTTGTTCGTAAAATTCTATCGGACGTGGGCTACCAGTTGAAAGGGCTTCTGTCAAGGCGGCAAATTTTGGAACTCGGGCCATATCCTGCGTTGTCCTGCCAACCATTTCGTATTGACTTGTTCTATGAATGCCTGAGAGTCTGTCAGAATAAACACCCGATAACATCAGCATGCGAGCCGGAGCCACATGCACCCTGCCACCAAATGTAGCATAATCGCACGCGGACCATGAATTGGTTAGCGAATTTGTGATCACTGATGAAATTTCCGCAAAATTAACCACAATCTGACTGCAGTGCCACTGACGTTCCTTCAGCTTGGCGTGTGATAATAGCCTGAGAGCCCCTTTGAGGTTGATGTGACGTATCCAAGATACTAAACTTTGCTCATCACTAGTCACATTTTCATGGGCATAAGTGATGATTCCACTCGATCTGTAGTTGGGTATAGACACAAGGGCAGTGAAAATGGCCTGCGTATATGCAGTTGCCACTAAATAAAAAAATATACAATTGGTCTCACAGTAAGAGTAGATGTGATTTTCGAGGCAAGGTAAGCTGCAATTTTGTTGGATTTTGAAAATGATGCAGTATGAGTTGCGGCAACAGCTGATGTAAGTGCGGGACTCCACACAGCTTGTTTCCGTCTCGCACGTAGCCTTGCCAAACGAATATTCGGTCTCGCCATAACCATTGCGAATATCACGATAAGCAGATCATCGACTTCGTCTAATGTTCTCGAGAGATTTAAAATTCAGCTTGCTTTCAATTTGTGCGGTGTAGTGAGAGTAGTTAAGCGGCCAACGCACGCTAGACATACCTAGGTACTGGTACCGTACACAGTACCTACGGTATTGTACCTACGGTACCTGCTATGATATGGCCGCGTATCCTTGTATTTACGTCTATGATGCCCCGGGTATTAAACCTAGCAGCCTTTGGCAGTTATGGAGCAGGAATTTTATATTCCTAAGCTGGGATTAATTCCCATATGTATACGTCCCACTCAATCAGGGACTCGCGCTAACCCACCGTGACTACGAGAGTGTTGTATTATAAGCTCAGGCTGGTTTACATAGCCCGGGTCTGAGCCTGCCAGTGAGTAGCGTCCGAGTCACGGCGGTCACGGCGGTCGATAGACTCTGGCACTCCGAGTCACTGGCAATGTATAGACTCAGGCTCAACTTGAATTTACTAGCCTGAGTACTAGAGAGTGAGAGATACATATCCAGGGCACTAGTAGGATGGGCTCAGGCTAAAGGGTCCCTCTCTCTCTACTCCCCCTGGACGCAACTTGAACTCGAAACGTCCAACCGTTGAACATAAGCGGCCTCTCAGGCTTCTACTGGAGAATGTATCTCATGTGGCTCAGAATTTTGAGGGTCATTAAGCGGGCACGTACAGCTAGACACCGTGACCCGCGCCGCAGTAATCGTGACCGCAGTAAGTTGCCAGTGGTATAGAGCCTGAGGCCCGGGCGCTCACGGTGGCCCTATCATGATTCCCGTGACCCATGTTACTAAAGTCGAAGAGACTTCTTCGCTCTCCAGCGAAACAGAGGACTCTTGGGCACTGGTGGGATCAACGCCTAGTTGCCCCAGTAACTCGTATATCTCGCTGGTCAGCCTATGCTGAAGTTCAATCAAAAATTGTATCCTAGAATTTTTGGCAGTCGAAATTTTCGACGATGCGGTATGTTCAGCTCGCCTTCGCATGGGCGTGCTCTGGCGCCTTGATGACACGCGCCGCGCCATTCGTCGACTACGAAGCTCTTCGCGGCGCGACGCCGGCGAGCGACCGCCTGAACATGCTTGGGGGGCAACGCGATGAAGGGTTAGTGGCGACTTTTGAATTCGAGGATCTGCTGTCGTACTCATACGAGTATGGCGAGGCGAGTAGAACCGTCGCGGAGGAAGACCGATGCCCCAAGACAAGGAAGCAGAAAGAGGAGTGCTTGAATGCGAATGACAAGGACGAAGATGAATGCAGCAACTTGATCGAGGCACACGAGCGATGCATGAGGCTAGAGCGGCTCAAGATCGCTTCCTCGGCGGACGGCGGTTTTGGCGTTGATTTCAATCTCGGGAATATGAATTTTGGGCCGGACAGTGACTTAGGTTTGAGCAACTCTGGTCGTCGGGATGGGTACTACGTGAACGCCGCGTCTTTCCAGGGGTTTACGGACTTAGGCTTTCTGGGGGCATCTGTGGCACCGGCCGGCGACGTTGATGGTGATGGTGTGGACGATATCATCATTGGTGCTCCGGGGGTGCGACATGTCTACGTACTCTTTGGTTCAAGTGATTATGACTCCTCCGCTCGTCGTCGCCGGCTACAGTCAAAATATCCGCCGTGGGCTGATCAGAAATCAAATGTTGGAACCTTTGAGACCGCTATCAACGCATTGGGAGAAAATGCATTCATGATCCTCCGAGAGGATCATACCGATCAGGAAGACAGTGCATTTGGCTCGCAAGTCACGACGGCCGGTGATGTGAACGGAGATGGTTTCGATGACATCTTAATTGGGGCCTCGGGAGATGGTGTGGGTTCTTCCTTGGTTTCGCAAGGGCGGGTCTACGTTTTCTTTGGCGGAGATCGAACAACTTTGACGGGCCACGGCGCCTGGGATCTCACTAGCTCCGGGCACACGGGATTTCCGATCGAGCGTGGGTTTCGCATAGAAGGCGATGCAAATTTTCGAGGCGTCGGTCAATCTATTTCGGGTGGCTTTGACCTCAACGACGATGGTTTTGATGACTTCCTCATTGGCGTGGAGACCGACTCCAAAAATGGCCACGTGGACGACGTGGGCGAAGCTGTTTTAGTCTACGGAACCAACGAATTCGACCGGTCGATCCTACCACTCCAAAATCTTGCTGGTAAGGGCGGGTCGATGAACCCACGGGGTGTAATTCTTGCACTGAAGAATAAAGATGGTGCCGGTAAGAAAGCCCTGCTGGGTCTCGAGATGGCGGCACTCGATGACGTGAATGGTGATGGTCATGACGATATCGCAGTGGGCGCTCCCCAGTACGGAGATGGCGGTGCGGCATTTGTGATATTTGGGGGTATTCAATACCACGGCACTTTATTTCTAGACGAAATGGATGGCTCCGACGGGTTTGGCATACTTGGTGCCAAAAAGGGCGACCTTTGTGGTGGTGATGTTAAAAAGGCTGGCGACTTCAATGGTGACGGCTACGGAGACATAATTGTTGGCGCGGCAGGCTTTGAACATCGTCGGGGTGCTGCTTACATAGTGCTGGGCCGCAAGCACTTCGGCCCAACTGTCCGGGCTGACATCTCTTTTCGTGGCGATGTTGCTAAGGACATGGCTGGCTACTCCGTCTCCAGCGCAGGTGATGTAGACGGTGACGGCCTCGACGATGTGCTCATCGGGGCCTTTACTTCATCTCCCCAAGCGCGCGAAATGGCTGGTACCGTCTATTGTGTGCTTGGAGGGTCCAAGAAAAAAGGAACCTTTGATCTTTCTGATCTTAATGGTTTCGATGGCTTTACCATGTATGGCGAACACTCTGGCGACGGTGCTGGCTTTGATGTTGCCGCGGCCGCCGATTTCAACAATGACGGCATAGATGATATCATAGTTTCATCGGTATTCCAGAAGGGTTCTGCCTCTAACAAGGGCGGCAATGCCTACGTCATATTTGGCCAACATTTTAATTCCAAGGCACCCACAACAATGCCCACTGGTCCATCTGCAATGCCCACGCCCGCTCCTTCGCGTCCGACCTACTCTCTGGGCAACGAAAAGCTCCCCTTTCCCTCTAAAGTTGCCCTGAGCTCCATACAAGGGATGTCAGCGGGTTCTATCTTGCGCGGAGAAGAAACGCTCCCCTCTATAGCATTCATTGGTGACGTTGACTTTGATGGTATTGATGACTTCGTCGCGGCCGCCGATGGCAAAGCTTACCTGATTTACGGCGCTGCCAACGATGATATTTTTGCGGGCGATCTCAACTCTATCACCACACAGACTTCTGGCAACTTCGTCGGTGCAGCCATAGAAGCCCCCTGTAGTATACAAGTCGTTGCATCAGCGGGAGACTTCAATCTTGATGGCCATGACGACATAGCGTTGGCCTGTCCGGCGGATAATGACAGCACGGGCACAGTTTTTGTAGTATTTGGAGGTGATGGGTTTCCGGAAACCAATATCATTTCTCTAGAGAGCGACATGATGCTTGGTGTTGACTACATCCAACTGCAAGGCGGGTCGAACGGCGACGGTTTTGGGTCATCTCTCTCGACTCTTGATTTCAACAATGACGGCTATGCCGATGTTGTCATCGGCGCCCCGCAGTCTAGTTGCGCCTATGTATATTATGGGATGGCTTCGACGGCCTTATCAGCTTCAATTGTTGATGCTACGACTTTTGGTCCGACCGAGGGATTTCGCCTCACCCATGACCAATCTGACCTGGGATCATCGGTTGCCGGCATCGGCGACATCAACGACGATGGTTATGATGATGTGGCGGTTGGAGCACCTGCTGCTGCTACTGTCTGTGTTGTTTTTGGTAACGAGTATATGCGCAATGATGATGCCCCCGCTGAATATAAGTGCGACGATCTCGATCCAGACTCCGATAACAGTCCAGGCTTCATGACGTTCACCTCATCTGAGGGGGGAGATAAAGACAGCGAGGAGCGTTATATTGGTGTTGCTGTTTCCGCAGCTGGTGACGTCAATGGCGACTCCTATGCTGACTTCCTCGTCGGAGCTCCTGGCGTTGACCATGGCTCGGGCATGGTATACATCATGCTTGGCAAACCTGATAACTGGAAGAAAAAGGAGAATACAAAAAAGGCCATGCCTATCGTATCATCCCTGCGACGAGGTGCGCTTGGTTCAGCTGTCGCAGGTGCCGGAGACATAAATAACGATGGTCTTGACGACATTCTTATTGGTGCGTCCAACGGCCTTGACCGTACGGCTTCGGAGCCCGGCACCGCCTATGTTGTTTTTGGTTCTGCTAGCCTGGTTCCGGCGCATGCCAGTATTGATGTTCGCATGTTGGATGGCAGCGATGGTTTTGCTCTTACTGGTACTAATCTTGGAGCGCAGGCCGGTGCGGCTGTCGCTCTTGGCACATTTGATGTCAATAATGACGGCATTGACGATCTGATGGTTGGCGAACCGGGCGCCCACCAGGCTTTCGTTTTATTTGGCATTTCTGTGGGTACAGTAGATACCCACGAACCGTCCCAAATGCCTACCACAGACACGTGGGCGCCGACGTCGTCGCCGAAACCTACGGGTGGCTTTCCTACGCCAAGGCCGACAAAGCAACCCACGCCAAGACCCACGCCAATGCCCACTGGAGCCTTTCCCACGCCTATGCCCACCAAGGACATGCCCACACCAAGACCCTCAACTTCAACCCCTACCTCGCCAATTAGCCCCACTGCTCCCACGGATGGGGGGGGATCGACAGGGTCGAGTTCAAGCAGCGGTTCCGGGTCGAGTTCAAGCAGCAATTCGGGAGGGGGGGTCGACGTTGCTAGCGCCGGCATCATTGGTGGTGTTGTTGCCGGAGCTGCTGTTCTGTTCATCATGGCCATGGTTGTCTACCGGAATAAATCAAGAGATGAGCAGGCGTCACTGGCCGACGACGTGGACAGAATCACTATTGAGGCAGAAGCTGCCCGACCGCAGCCAACGCCGGTCGATCAGGCAAGCATGAGCTCTGGGGTCAATGACATGTCCATGGTTGAAGCTCCAGCTTCCATGGTGACTGACGTCCAAGAGAAAATCATCGAAGCTGACTTGTAGCTGGCTAGGGCCCTTGCTCCGGTTGCTGAACATGCGTCTAGGGAGAGAGAGACGAGGACTCCCCGCTACGTGGTCGCCCCGGGTAAGTTAAATGGCCTAGGGTGCAGTTTACGCAGGCAGAGCGCCTAAACAAGGCCTTGGTGGTCACGCAGCTCAATAGCAGCACGAGCACGGCGCACAGTAGTACCGCCGCCCCCTTGCAAGTTTCTCCTCATTTTGAGCCGACGCCCTTCACGTAGATTAAATGGGCACGGCCCTTACTACGTGTAGTAAGCGGTCGGCCTAGTACTTCAGCCAGGAGCCTCGGCTTTGCTAGGTACTTTAAGTTTAACCCCGCCGCAGTTCACAACACGCGCGCGCGCCGACGTCCGCTGCCCCGCTGCAGGTTTCTTCCCCCGCGTCCCAATCGTCACCTTTTGTGTGGAGCAGCAGTAACATCTCCACGCTAGCTAGCTTTGCTTCCAGAAGACGCTTCCTGATGGACCGAGGCTCGCGCCGCCCGGGGTTAATAACCCGGGTAATTACCGGTCAGTACGGGTTATTTACCTCAAGATCATCATGATCTTATAGAGGAGGAGGGGAGGGGGCCTCACGGGCCACTGGCGCGGGCCTGGGCCATGTCGGGCCACATGACCTGGCACTTGCCTTGGCGCACCTGTACGTA
>Ga0209503_10001195_pt1 | contig 13779 bp, 16 predicted proteins | sample SouAtlMetagenome_2_FD_187448 | JGI IMG/M metagenome (GOLD analysis project Ga0209503, IMG submission 187448) | Marine eukaryotic phytoplankton communities from Atlantic Ocean - South Atlantic ANT15 Metagenome (SPAdes) (version 2) | ecosystem: Environmental > Aquatic > Marine > Oceanic | place... | reverse complement strand
AGGTAATACAAAAAGCATGCTAGCTGTCTGGAGAGAATGGGATCTAGATAATATTTTATTAAAAGCATATCAAAAAGGAACTATTATGAGTGGTGTTAGTGCGGGCGCAATTTGTTGGTTTAAGTTTGGCATAACAGACTCTTGGAAAGATCATCAGGCTATTCTTCCCTGTCTTGGTTTTGTTGACGGAAATTGCTGCCCTCATTATGACGAGGAACCTGAAAGAATACCTTTTGTAAAAGAAATATTAGAAAATAAAATAATTGATGAGTGTTATGCTGTTGAAGGCTTTTCAGCTCTTCATTTAGTCAATGATGAACCTAAATTTATTGTGAGCTTTAAAAACAAAAATGATTCTTATAAAGTTTTTTACAAAGATAATAAAATAATTCATAATCAAATAAGTAATACTAAAAAACTTGAGCTATGAAGATTGCAAACATTTTATCGATTCTGCTAGGCACTGTTTTTTTATTTTTATCTATCCAATGGATATTTACACCTCAATCAGCAGCTGAATCTTTAGGCATGCTTTATCTTGAGGGTGAGGGAAGAAACACTCAAATTAGAGACTTTACAGCCTTTTTTTTAGGAACTTCTATTATGTGTTTCTTATCTTTCTTTACTAAACAATATCAGTGGATCTTGAGTGCAGGATTGATATATTTATTGGCAGCTATTTTTAATATACTTGCATCCTTTTATCATGAAGCACCAATTACAACTTTATCTTTAGTTGCCGAAATATTATTTTTCTCAATTGCATTTATTTCTGCTGCTTTTTATAAATCTAACAATTTATAAATAACTTACAAAATTGTCTATATCTAGTGATGGAACTTTTTTCTTTTGACCAATTTCTGTACCTATATACAGATACCCTAAGATAGTTTGATTCTTATTAAGATTTAATTCCTTTTGTATTACTTCATTAAAAGCTAATTTACCTGTTCTCCATATAGCAGAATAGTTCATAGCATTTAGAGCAAGCATAATATTTTGTGACGCAGCAGCAGTTGAGAGTTTTTGTTCAATATCAGGTACTTTGGGATGCTCCTTATAACTATTAACAAGAATAATTATCATTGGAGCTCGATATGGAGCATTTTTGTATTTTTCAATAATCTCATTAGACATATCTGTCTTTGATAAAGCATAGTTATGAAATATTTTTGATAATTTATCCAATCCATCATCTTTTACCTCTATAAAACTACTTGGTCTAAGCCATGCATGATCAGGCGCCCTCAGAGCTGCATGGTAAACAATATCCATTTCTTTTTTAGAAGGATAAGGCTTAGAAAGCTCTCTTGCAGAAACGCGATTAAGAATATTTTCAATTGCATCCATTTTTATGTTTGATTTAAAAGAGTTAAGATAACAACATTTATTATAATAGTGATCTTATGCTTTACCAACTTGGAATAATATTAATTTTTATTGTTGCCGCTTTAATCATCTCTAAAAGATTTAGAAATAATGAAAATATAAATCTTATTTATGAGGATGAAATGGACGATGAAGAGTTAAAAGAAATAGATGATGAGTTGAATTAATTATTTATTTAGTTCTTTTTCTAAAGATTTATAGAATTTTCTACATGCAAACACAACAATTATTGCAAATGGAACACCGGTTATAACAACAGAAGTTTGTAGGGCTTGAAGACCCCCAGCATACAAAAGAACACCAGCTAATATCCCTAGCAAGATTGCCCATGTAGCTCTTGATAGGATAGGGGAGTCATCATTTATGTTAGATTGATTTTTTGAAGAGAGCATTGATGCAACCAAAGCGCCTGAGTCAGATGAAGTCACAAAAAAAGTAATAATTAGTACAAGAGAAACTATTGAAACAAGTTTTGTTAGTGGATATGCCTCAAAAAGAGAAAATAGGGCGACATCAAAATTATCGTTTACAACTTGAGCTATTTGACTTGTTTCGTTAATCACTTGATAAATTGCTGCATTTCCAAAGATGCCCATCCACAAAAATACAATTAGTGATGGAACGAAGAGAACTCCTACAATAAATTCTTTAATTGATCTCCCATAAGAAATTCTTGCAATAAATAATGATACAAATGGTGCCCAAGCAAACCACCATGAATAATAAAAAAGCGTCCATCCGTTCTGCCATGAAGATGAATCATATACTTCTGTCCAGGTTGCAGATTCTATGAGGGTATTAACATAGGCCCCAAAATTTTGTACTAAAGCATTAATAATAAAGACAGTAGGACCAAGCAAAAATACAAATGATAAAAGGAGAATTGCCAGAACCATATTTATTTGAGATAGTCTTTTTATTCCAGAATCTAAACCAAGCGAAACACTTATAAGACCTATTAGAGTAATTACAGCAATAATTATAATTTTATTTACAAAATTCTCTTCAATTAAAAACAGATGACTGATTCCTGCGCTTATTTGTTCGGTTCCTAAACCAAGTGATGTTGTCACTCCAAAGATAGTAGTTATTATTGCAATTATATCTATCGCTATAGCTAAAGGTTTATTGTTAGCAACTTTCCTTCCAAGCAAAGAGCTCACCCTAAAAGGAAGATTTTTATTGTATGTAGCAAATGCAAAGCAAAGCCCTAAAGATGAATAGATTGCCCAGCCATGAAGACCCCAATGAAGATTAGCTAAACCAATTGCTTTACCTGCGTTATAAGATACATCTCCCTCAATCATTCCTGGATATGAATTAAGATGCATTATAGGTTCTGCGACACCATAAAATAGCAATCCTATACCTAGACCTGCGCTAAATAACATTGCTATCCAGTTAGGATATGAGTATGTTGGCTTTGCTGTTGGCCCGCCTAATCTAATATCTTTATATTTGGTGAATACTAAATATATAGAAAATATTAAAAAACCATTAGCAAGAACAATTATCATCCATCCTAAATATTTAGATAAAAATATTTGTAGATCAAGGAAAAGCTCCTTAGAAACAGAAGAATTTAAAGAAACTACAATCGTTATACCCAGTATTAATAATACTGAAATAATAAATCTTGGTTTGCTTATATTGTTCATTTAACTGAGTAAAATCTTATCTAGTGAAACATAATTAAAATGATTTATCTAGTTATAAGTAATGGTTATTAAAGATTATATATATAATTTATATCTATATTGCATCATTATTTTAAGATGTTATGATTGTGCTAAGACCGATTTAAAGAAATTGCTGGTCTATAAATATGGCTAAACTTCTCTAGGGGGGAATGCTTCTGGGGGTACCAGGCTGGTTTATTTTGCAATTTATATTAACTAACTATGAGGACTCATATGTTTAATTTTATTAATACAAAAGAACAATTAAATAAAATAACAAATAAGCTTTCTTTAGGAGTTTTAGGTGCTGTTGCTGCAATGGTTCCACAAACTGCTGAATCACAAGAAAGACAAATTGAAGAAGTTGTTGTTTCTGCTACAAAGAAGGACGAAAGTGCTTCAAAAGTTGCCGTGACAGTCACTGCTTTAACAGAAGAAACATTAAAAGAGATGAACGTATCAAACTTTGATGAATATGTTCAATTCTTACCAAATGTTTCATCAGGTGGTAGAGGACCTGGTCAATCAACAATCTATATTAGAGGTATGGCCGTTGATCCAGTAAACGTTTTTCTATCTGCTGCTCAAGGTTCTACGCCAAACGTAGCTCTTTATCTAGACGAACAGCCACTTCAGGTTCCAGGTAGGAACTTAGATGTGTATGTAGCTGATATGGAAAGAATAGAAGTATTGCCTGGGCCACAAGGAACACTATATGGTGCTAGTTCTCAAGCTGGTACTGTACGGATGATTACAAATAAGCCTAAATATAATGAAAGAGAAGGCGGTTTCAATATGTCTCATTATGGAACAGCTCACGGTGACCCAAGTTATTCATATGATGCGTTTTTAAACGTACCTATGATTAATGATGTTTGGTCTATCAGAGGTGTTTTTTATAAATCACAACAAGGTGGTTATATAGATAATGTTCCAGGAACATGGTCTGGTGCAGGAAGAGGAAGTTTCCCTGCAGCTGGTGCAGCTATGTTTGTTACTGAAGATAATTCAACTTTAGTAGAAGATAATTTTAATGATGCCTCATACGAAGGTTTCAGAGTGTCATCTGCATCTTCAATCGGTGAAGATTGGGAAATGTTAATTACTCATATGAGCCAAGATATTAGTGCTGATGGTGTTTTTGACTATGATCCAGAAAAAGGCGATCTTAATGTAAGTAGGTTTGTACCTGATACATTAGATGATTCATTTACTCAAACATCCTTAACATTAGAAGGAAGAATGGGCAAATTGGATGCTTTATATACAGGCGCATATCTAGAAAGAGAATCTGAGCAACAAGTTGACTATAGTGGTTATGCAAATGTTGGCGCATGGCTACCTTACTATGTATGTAATTACACTGCGTATAACCTTTGTGGACCTGCTACAGTTTCTGTTGAGTTATTAGATGATAACCAAAGGACAACTCATGAGTTCAGAGTATCAAGCAATGAAGAGAGTGATTTACCGTTCTCATATACTGCTGGTGTGTTTATTGATGAAAGTATTCTTGAAACAGAAAATGACTACTGTTATCTAGGTACAGATCATCCATATGCTTCTGCTGGAACTTGGGCTGCTTATCAGGTAAATAATCCTTTACCTGGAGCTTGGTCAAGAGAAGGTAGAGTAAGAAGACCTGCTTGTAGATTCTTTAATGACTTAAAAAGAACTGAAGAACAAACAGCATACTTTGCTGAAATGACTTTCCCAATTAATGATAAGTTAGATCTTATTGTTGGTGCTAGAAAGTATGACTTAGATGTAGATTACACAGGTCAATCAAAGTTTGGCTATAGAGGTTCAAATGTTGCAAATGGAAGAGACTATGATGTGTCTGGTGATCATAGTGCTGAACCATTAAACATGAATGATACTATCACTAAGCTATCTGCTAAATACACTGTTGATGAAGACACAATGTGGTACTTCACAAGATCAGAAGGCTATAGACCTGGTGGATTTAATAGAGGTGGTGGACTTGCTTCAAGAAATGCAGCATTACCTGCTGTATTAATTACATATGGTACTGATGATACTACTAATACTGAAGTTGGTGTAAAAACTGTGATGTTAGATGGAACATTAAGATTAAATGCTTCATATTACATGGTTGATTGGACAGACGTTCAAGTATCTCAGTTTGATCCTGTTAATGTTGGATTACTAACATTTATAGAGAATGCTGCTGATGCAGAAATTAGAGGTATGGAAGCTGATATCCTTTGGTATCCAAGTGATAACGTGACTGTAGCAAGTGCTGTGTCATATAACGACACCGAAGTTACAGCTGATAAGTCCAGAATTATCCAAATATCAAATGTTGGAAGTTCAATGCCTTTATCACCAAAACTGCAATATAACATTAGAGTTAAAGTTGATTCAGAACTAGCAGGAAATCCTGCCTATACTCAAATAGCAGTGAAGAGTTCTGATAAGGCTTATAGTTCGCTTGAAGCGGCTAAACGTCTAGAGCAACCATCTTATACTATATGGGATGCTGCTTATGGTGTAAGCATTAATGGAACAGATGTAGAATTCTTTATCAGAAATATTACTGATGAAAGAGCAAACTTCTATTATAACGATCAGGATGATATTCCTAGAATTACAACTAATAGACCTAGAAATATTGGTGTAAGAATATCTTATAAATTCTAATCTGAGATAATATTTTAAAAGGCCAGTTTATACTGGCCTTTTTTTTGTATAAGTGTATTAAAATTAACATATGAATCAGAACACTGAGCCATCAAAAATTATTGAAAACTCTCTAAAGAATAAAGAATTTAAGAATGCTTTATCTTTATGTAAAAAACATTCATCTTTACTTGGTGAAAAAGATTTTTACTACCTAACTTCAGTATGCTACAGGTATTTAAATGAACCCAAGAAAGCATTAATTAACTTAGATAAATTAATACAAATTGATCCTAACTATGGAAGAGCATATCAAGAAATAGGTCATACAAACGTTTTGCTTAAAGATAAGAATAAAGCTTTAAAGGCCTACTTAAGGGCGGTTAGACATAATCCATCTTTACAATCATCCTGGCTTGGGATTCTCTCTCTAGAAAATAAGAATGAAGAACTTATCAAATTTGTTGAACAAAATGTTATTTATCTCAAAAATTTACCTCCTGAATTAAAAACCGTAATAAGTTTTACTCATGAAGGAAAATTATCACGAGCAGATAGAATTTGCCGTGAGTATTTAAGAGATCATCCTCATGATATTGAAGCAATGAGATTACTTGCAAATATTGGTAGAGATTTAAATATTTATGAAGATGCAGAATTTTTATTAGAGAGCGCATTATTATTCGATCCTAATAATGCCAAAATTAAATATGATTACATTAATATTCTCACCAAAAGACAAAAATATGGTGAAGCCTTATTTCATGCTCAAAAATTTTATGATGAAGATTCCTCAAATATTAATGCTATGAAATTATTGTCCACTGCTTTATTCAGAACTGATAAATATAAAGATGCAATAAAAATTTATAATGACATTTTAGCACTAGAGCCTAAAAATACTGACGTGATGCTATCAATGGGTCATCTGTATAAAACTTCTGGAGAGCTAGATAAATCTATTGAATCATATAAAAAAGCCTATCAAGCAGATAAATATTTTGGAGATTCATATTGGAGTTTAGCTAATTTAAAGACTTACAAATTTTCTAATGAAGAAGTTAAATCATTAGATAAGATGGTGAATGATGTATATGTATCTGAAGATGAGAGGGCTTTTATGCATTTTGCATTAGGCAAAGCTTATGAAGATCTGAATGACTATAAAAAATCCTTTAAACATTACAAAGAAGGAAATCTTATCAAGAAGAATAAATCTTTATTCAATACGTCCGATTTTGAGAAAGAATGCCAGAATCAAATTGAAGTATGTACAAATGATCTTTTTGAAATGAAACAATCTTGGGGATCAGAATCAAATGCTCCAATTTTTATTCTAGGACTGCCTCGAGTAGGGTCAACTTTAATAGAGCAAATCCTTTCATCGCATACATTGGTAGAGCCAACACATGAATTGCCAAATATTATTTCAACAGCATTGCGATTAAATGAAAGAAAATCTCAAGATATCAATTCAAGATATCCAGATGTTTTACTTAGCTTATCAGCACCTCAACTCAAACTTATTGGTGATAAGTATATTGCCGATAGTCAGGTTTTTAGAACCGATAAACCTTATTTCATAGATAAAATGCCAAACAATTTTAGACATATAGGGCTAATAAAATTAATATTACCTAACGCAAAAATTATAGATATAAGAAGGTCTTCAATGTCTGCATGCTTCTCATGTTTTAAACAGCTTTTTGCTGAGGGGCAAGAATTTACTTATGATCTTAAAGATTTAGCAGGATACTATAATAATTATGTGGAACTAATGAATCATTGGAATAGTGTTTTGCCTGGACAAATACTTTCAATCAATTATGAAGATGTTGTAAATAATTTTGAAGAATCAGTGCGAAAGATATTAAATTATTGTGAAATTCCATTTGAACAACAATGTCTTGAATTTTATAAATCTAAAAGATCTGTTAAAACACCAAGTGCTGAACAAGTCCGTCAGCCCATATATAAAAGTGGTATGGATTACTGGAAAAATTACGAACCTTATTTAGATGACTTAAAAAATAATCTAAAATACTAATATATAAACTTAATCGAGGTATAAAGATGGAAAATTTAATAATTTGTGTAGGTATGTTTTATATTGCTCATTTGTTTTTAACAATGAGTTTTTCATTGCATAAAGTTCCATTTCTAAATTGGACATATACTGGTGGCGATATTTCTAATATGACTGAAATATCTTCTAGAATGATGCAGGCAAGTGATAATCTTAGGCAATCATTGCCAATATTTTTAATTTTTGCTGTTATGTCGGCAAGTGCTGCATATTCAGGTGAGGTTGAAGATGCAAACTTGATGCTTGCAAAGATATGGTTTGGTTTAAGAATAGCTTATCTTGTAGGTGCCATGGTGAATTTATATGCGATACCTATGATAAGGCCATTAGTATGGCTACCATCTATAGTTGTATTAATTATGATGGGTTTAAATTTGTGTATTAGTTAAAATTAGATGCTTGAAGAGATTATTTAAATTTTCTTTCAGTTCTGGCTTTACCTCTATATACGCAGCTTAAATTAGATGTCTTATCATCTATGAGAGTTACAATTTCATGATCAAACATGCACATGTTTTGAATGAGATCAGTTATATACACTTTGCTAATAGAAGCCTCTAAGAAACTCGTAACTGACAAAATATCATATTTCTCGCATTGTTGTATTTTTGTTAATGCATCTTTATATGCATCTTCGTTAGATTGAAATCTTAGTGTTATTAGAACTGAGCATTTATTATTGAAATCAGCGCTCATTGGCATACATAAAAATAATACAAATAACCCTATTAACATCTTCATGCATAAAGTATATATTAATCATTAAATTTATATATCAAAATACTATTACTTTTATGAAGTAAAAAATATAAGGAAGGGTTTTTATGAGTACTTATAATTCATTTGTACCACCAGAAAGAATTCTTATGGGACCAGGCCCATCAGATGTGAGCCAAAGAATACTTAAAGCCATGGCGCGTCCGACAATTGGCCATCTCGACCCGTCTTTTATATCAATGATGGATGAGATTAAAAGTTTGCTTCAATATGCTTTTCAAACAAACAATGATCTAACTTTTGCTGTATCAGCTCCAGGTATGGCGGGAATGGAGTGTTGTTTTGCAAATCTTGTCGAACCCAATGACAAAGTAATAATTGCTAAAAATGGATTTTTTGGTGAAAGAATGAAAGAGAATGTTGAGAGATTTGGTGGTGTTCCAATAGTTATTGATGATGAATGGGGAACAAAAGTTGATCTTAACAAAATAGAAGAAGCTTTAAAGAAACACGGAGATGCAAAAATTGTTGCTTCTGTTCATGCTGAAACATCGACAGGAGCCTTAACGGATCCCAAATCTATTACAGAACTTGCTCATGAACATGGCTGCCTTTCAATTGTTGATACTGTGACTGGATTAGCTGGCGTACCACTTAAGGTAGATAATTGGAAAATTGATGCTATATACTCAGGAACACAAAAATGTTTATCTGCATCCCCAGGTCTTTCGCCAATAAGCTTTAGCGATGCTGCAAAAGAAAAGATAAAAAACAGAAAATCAAAAGTGAAAAGTTGGTTTCTTGATTTAAACCTAATAATGTCATATTGGGAGGGAGAAGGAGGCAGGTCATATCATCACACAGCACCAATTAATGCCTTATATGGTTTACATGAGGCCTTGCTAATTCTAAAAGAAGAGGGTATTGAAAACTCTTGGAAAAGGCATAAAGAAAATCACTTATTGTTAAGAAAAGGTCTTGAAGATCTCAATATCAAATTTTTGGTAAATGAAGAAGATAGATTACCGCAACTAAACGCAATATTTATTCCTGAGGGTGTAAATGATCTAGAGTCACGTCAAAAACTTCTTAATACATTTAATTTAGAGATTGGCGCAGGTCTAGGTGTTCTTGCTGGCAAAGTATGGAGAATTGGGTTGATGGGTCACTCATCCAAGAAAAGAAATATTGATCATTGCCTTAATTCTCTTGCTGAAGTTATCTAAAAGAAAAGCTATCACCTTCAGTAAAATATACATCAAGTTTTTTTGATAGCGCATCAAGATTAAAAGGCTTGGTATATAAGAAATTACTAATAAACCCTTTTGTTTGTTCTGGACTATTTCCAGTTATAAATAATTTATCTGATTCAAGCAGTTCTGCAGCTTTTAACGATTTTTTATAGCTCATTCCTAATTGAATCAAACCAAATAACTTAGTTTCCTCAGCTGTCAAGATTGCAACATTAGCCTTAATTTTATGTTTAGCGATATATTTAAAATTAACTCTATGTCCTTCATGAAAAATCTTATTTTTATTCTTATCTTCAAATAATATTGAAAACGTAGATTTAAAATATGGATAGCTGGTAGGCAATGATTTTACTATTAAGGAATTAATTATTGTTCCTTCTTCAGAAAGAATCTCAATTTGGTTGTTGATATTATTTTTTAAGAGATAGGGCTTAACAAATTCAGATGTATATATTGTTATATCATTTGGAAGCATCTTTAACGTATCTACATGAAGATGATCCTCAAAGGGCGCAGTTATGATAATAGCATTTACTCTTTGAACAAGTTCTTGAGATAGGCATGAGGTGTTTAACTTAGATCTTTGAATAAAGAATGAACCATCAGGCTGAAGTTTATTTGTTAACCATGGATCAATTAATATGCCTTTTTTAAAATACTCTAAATACCATGTTTGGTAATTATCTGCCTTGATTATTTTCATACATTTCAAAGGTTATTCCATAGCCATGACTTTTTTGATTATTTTCAATTTTAGAATCATCTGGGGATTTAAGCCACATTACAAATGTAATAGTGATAATAGTTATTGTGAAAAGGATTCCTAATAGAATTGCTATAAATGTTTTTATGAAGTCCTCTATTAGAGCAAATATAATTAACTTCGTTTCTTCAAGTCCAAATATAATAAGACAAAATAAGATTGACCATGGAAAAAATACAACCATGGCTGTAGATAGAACTAAGAATTTCCAAAAACCTAACTTAAGATAAGGATTTTCTAATCTATTATAAGGCTTAGTAGTACCCATTAAATACTCTTTAAAAAAATTACTAACTAACTATTTTAAATTTTTTTTAACTTCTTCTAATTGATCTTCTGAAATTTTTGCACAGACTCCTGCGCCTTCCCAGAAAGTATCATCAGTTCCAAAAATAGATCTTAAGTTTACTACTTGTTTCTGCCTATATTTAAATGAATGTATGATATTACAATCTATAGATTTCGCATGGTCTGCCATTTTTACTTTTAAGTCACCAAGGTTCTTAAGCATAGCATCTCCTAAGATACCATCTAGTTTAGTATTTAGGTGGGCAACGTCTTCTACAAAATCTAATTCACTTTCAGTAAAGTAGATATCATTTTTTTCAGTTAATCTGATTTTCAAAATTATTTTTCTCTTTCAAAGACAACAATCATTTCTTCTCTTGCGCCGGTGAGCCCAGGTATTGTTGCCGTAGCAATAGAAACTACTTGCCATCCTTCTTCTGCATAAGCGTTGATACCTTGCTCTAGTTTTTCAGGATCAAATTTAGAGCTCAACCATTTGTCTTTTTGAGACATAACTTTATATTCTTTCATAATCACTCCTTTATAATAATGTTTTAAATTACCACATATTAATAAAATATTAAATATTTAGAGTTAGCTATATCTTTAGAAAAGGTGTTATGGCAAATAAAGTGTTTAGATATAAAGAGAATATAGAATTTTAAACTAGACCTTTAGTATTAAGTATTTGAAACATTGTTTCTAAGGCATCATCAATATTTTCGAAAGACCTGTACATTTCACGTTTTGTTGATGTTTGGTCAAATAAATAAATGTTTTGTTCAATGTTATCGGTTAAGATTAAGACTTCATCATTAAAATTTTGGTTTAGTTCCTGGTTTGTAAAATAGACATAATAAGTTTCTTGCATTAATTCTGGCTTCAAATTTGATTCGCACATATAGATATGTTCAGTTGGGCAATCTACATCTGCAGGCATATCAACCATCTCTATAACTCTTTCCAACAATAGATTGGTTGGTCTTATTTTTATATGAAATATACAATAACCGTCATCTATTTTGATTTTTAAAAGTGTGTGACTTGCAAAGTAATTTAAGTCACCGATAGAAGGGTATTTATTTATATTTAACTTATTATCATCATCATACGGCGACGGTCCATGTGCTTTGATGCGGGCTTCCGTTGGTTCTTTTGCAACTGCTTCTGCAAAAATCTCACTAAAATCAAAATTACTAGACTCTAAATAATTTCTAAATTCAACATAGCTTTTATCACTTGGCAATTCGTCACCATAAGTATAAACCTCATATTCTCCATGGATCATGTCAGTATGTAAGTTTTCCCAATTTTTGTTGAATTTTTTTTCAAGTTCTTGTCTCATAGCTTTATGAGCCCATTTATTTTCTTTGAATTCAATCATAATTTTTATTGTACTATAAAAAATGTTCTTAATTGGTACTTATAGAATGCATGAAGTATATAGGCCGTATAGACGAGCTTATGCTTTTATTAACATATTGATAAGTTTTAAAAACCCTATAAAATAGCGGTTTACAATAGGAGGGGTGGCAGAGTCTGGTTTATTGTAACGGTCTTGAAAACCGTCGTGCCTTCATCGGCACCGTGGGTTCGAATCCCACCCCCTCCGCCAATTTCATATGAATAAAGATCTTAAAGAAATTTTTGAAAAAGCACCAGAATTCCTATCAATTTTAGGTTTCACAAACGCATATTACGATAAAGATAGAGATGAATGGGTAAATGAATATATGCCTTCAGAAAAATTAACACATTCGAATGGTTCTATTATTCAGGGTGGCTTCGTAACAGGCATGATAGATGCTTGCATGTCTCAATTTATAATGTTTGAATCAAAAGGAAAATCATTACCTCTAACTTTAGATATTGATGTTAAATTTCTTAAATCTTGCTCACCAAATATAAAAACAATTGCAACGGGCAAAATAATCAAAAAAGGTAAATCTGTAGCTTTTACAACTGGTGAGCTTTACCAGGATGGCAATCTTGTCGCTGTCGCATCCGCAACTAACAAAATAATTCACATACAAGATTGATCTTTAGTTCTTTCCTTTCTTTCCAAAGAATTCATTTTCCAACCTTTATTGGTGAAAACATAAATGTAGTGAGTTCTCCCTTCAAAAAGAATCTCATTATTAACGTTGTATCTTGTATAGTCAGAACATAACAAATAATTGTTATTTTCTGCTCTGACAACTTTGATATCATCTATAGCGCTGTAAGCATAACCTTCTTGAATTGTAGATTTCATATCCTTATATTGATTTACCACATCCTCTTTTGTCTCAGCCATTAAACCATAAGCTTGAAAGTCAACAGGGGGTTGGAAATGACTTGCTATTGAGTCAAAGTCATTAGCAATAAAGTCTTCTACGTATTGTCTGTATGAAGTCTCTATAACTTGCTTATTGATAATATCTAGTTCCTTCTTAAGATTAAAAATAGAATCATTGTGTTTACTATGTTGGATAATAAATGCAGTTATAGATATTGCTAAACAAACGTTAATTATTGTTTGCATATGTTGTTTCATTCTCCCTCCAGGCAAAAATATACTTAAAACTCATTAATATAATCTATGAAAATAAAAAAATCGCAACCCCATGAGATTTCTTATATAATTTTTATATGACCGAAAATAGAGCAAAATTTACACAAATGAAAGATGGGGATGCTGAAGATTACTCCATTATTGCTGCAAGTAATGCAGAAGATTATGACCACTTAGCAGATAAGGTTCTCGATCATTTAAGGATGCTTGAGCACGATTATGGAGGCTTTCAAGTTACAAGGCTAACACATTGCCTTCAAACAGCTACAAGGGCATATAGGGATGGAAAAGACTCTGAGTATGTCGTATGCGCACTTATCCATGATATTGGAGACAATCTTGCTCCTGCCAATCATGCTGAGCTAGCAGCAACGATATTAGAACCTTTTGTTTCAGAAGAGAATTAC
>Ga0209503_10001194_pt1 | contig 13786 bp, 11 predicted proteins | sample SouAtlMetagenome_2_FD_187448 | JGI IMG/M metagenome (GOLD analysis project Ga0209503, IMG submission 187448) | Marine eukaryotic phytoplankton communities from Atlantic Ocean - South Atlantic ANT15 Metagenome (SPAdes) (version 2) | ecosystem: Environmental > Aquatic > Marine > Oceanic | place... | reverse complement strand
AGCCTTGTCACGGTGCGATCTACCCTCCCGATCTCCGCCGGAGATAAGGAATTCATCAGACTCAGAGTCACCCGAACCGTCCCCTGATTCAGGGGACTTACGACAAGCCCGGCGGTCTCTATCATTGTCAGGATGACAGGCGTCCTTCGGCAAATTTTCCTCCCCAGCGGAACCGTTCTGTTGCAAGGAATTTGCTTTTAGTGGGAAGGCTGCGGAAACCCGGGTTTGGCGGAATACATGGGGGAGAAAGGGGGGGTAGCGTCAGCCATCTCCACGCGACCATATTTGTGCCTCCACCGATAAAAGGTCTGCACGCAAATATTCTCTTCACGGCAGACGTCTTCCACGATCTGGCCCGAGTTAGTTTTCCGAATAATGCGAATGATTTCCGCTGTCTTTTCTCTCAACGTTTTAATGTCCTAGTTTAGATTTCACGAACCCAAACTTATTATCTCAAGTGGTCTTTTTTTTGGAGAACGGATCAGGGGTGTATATCACGGACCCTTCAGGCCGCGAGCCAAAGTTGATCAACCTACCCTGATACATGTAGTCCGATGTTAGTTTCCCTTGAAGTGGTAGGGCTTTTGCTCGACCCTTCGTCGTAATCCGACCGGGATATATTCCTCGGTTGGACGACTAATAAAGACTGTTCTGCAAAGAGACCTATGAATTACCACACGCTTTTCTTACTGGCGCTTCTCGTGTCGACCTTGTGCACCACAGTATCGCTTTCAGCGGCTCCTGATTCAGGAAAACGGCAGTTCGCTTTTCCAAGTGCTGAAGGTTTTGGGAGATTTGCGACAGGCGGCCGAGGTGGTGACGTCTATCATGTCACCAACCTTATGAACGACGGTAAGGGTTCTTTGCGCTATGGCATCGAAAAGACCAAAGGCCCGCGTACGATCGTATTCGATGTCAGCGGCACCATTCGCTTGAAGGCAGGTGATAAACTTCAAATAAAGGATGTTGATGGGCTTACCATCGCGGGCCAAACCGCACCCGGTGACGGGATCTGTATCAGGGATGAAAAATTCGGGATCATTGATAGCTCGAACATCATCATAAGGTACATGCGCTTTCGACTGGGGGACGAGAGTAGAACGTCAAGCGACACTCTTGGCATTGATGAATCGAACAATGTAATACTCGACCATATTACAGCGACATGGGGTGTGGACGGAACCATGGACACGTCGGAAGTAGCAGACTTTACGCTGCAGTGGTCGCTTTTTGGAGAAGCGCTTCACGAGAGCACTCACCACAAAGGCGGTCATGCCATGTTGATGTCTATGAGGAAAACAGCAGGTAATGTATCCCTGCATCATAATCTCTTTTTCAGCAGCCGGAACCGACACCCGACACTTGGCAGCCTGAAAAAGGAAGTCATCTTTGATTTCAGGAATAATGTCGTCTATAATAGGGCTGGTTCCACTAATTTGAGCGGGGGTCATGTTAACTTGATCAACAACTACTACCGTCCGGGGCCAAGCACAAAACCCGAGACCTATCCTATCCGTCCAAAGGCAAAAAAAGATAATGCCGTCGTTGGATACATGAGCGGTTCCACATACGAGGGTAATGAAGCCCGGACAAAAGACAACTACACCGCCATGCAATGGGGAGCACGAGACGGCGAGTCTACCAGTAGCTATCCGGGGAAAGTATTGTATGAAAAATTCAGACTTTCTCGGGAACCGGTAGCAGTCGCCGACCGACCACATACTCATCCTGCTGATAAAGCTTATGAATTAATTTTGAATAAGGCTGGCGCATCCAAAATACGCGATGCTGCTGACAAGCGCATCATTGCGGGGATTCGCAAAAGAACCCACCGTCTTATCAACAGCCAACAAGAAGTCGGCGGATGGCCTGAGCTGAGAAACAAGCCTGCATCTCTCGACACAGATCAGGATGGCATGCCGGATAAATGGGAAATAAAAATGAAGCTGAATCCCAGGGATCCGGAGGACAGAAACGGGGATCTGGACAGGGATGGTTATACGAACCTCGAAGAGTACTTGAACGCGTTGGTTGAGATGAGGTGACTTTCCCATCTCGACATCGAAAAAGATGCTGATGCCAAGCGCGATGGGCGGCCGAAAGGACAATACTCCGCCGTTCAGGCGCCTAGAATGAGATGAAGATTTTGATGGAACGCTCGATCACGCCACCTGATCCAGCGAAGAGACCAATAATCGGAATTAAATCGATTTGCATCGAGAAAAGAATAGGGAACCAAGTAAAGTCGACTAGGCAAAAAAACTTTAGTTTAGTGGCTGGCGTCGAGGAAAATGGATATGTGGCCATCAGGAAATTCCAGATTTCTTACGCAGGCGTCTTGGGGGAAATCATAACCGATTGACTGCTGGGAGTTTGCTTTTGGCGGGAGGTCCTTAATCTCGACTTTGGACCGTAGCAGAGGCGGGGAGAGAGGGAGGTGCATCTTCGCTATTTTTTGGGTCCGGCATTTGTTGATGGCAACCATTTGGCAAGTTTAGTTTTTTGTGGCGAGTATTTGGGGATGGAGGCGAGGTTCGTCCATTCATTCGGATCGCGTTCGTGATCATAGAGTTCCTGACCTCCGTCGCGGTATCGGATAAAGCGCCAGCGCTCGGTTTGGATGGCATGATTGTTCAATCCGTGGGTGATTACTACCGGTCGATCCCAATTCTTTTCTGGATTCTCCAAAAGAGACTTGAGACTGTGGCCGTCCAGGCCTCTCCGCTTTGGCAGACCGCAAAGGTCGATGAGCGTGGGATAGATATCGATCAAACTGACCGGACGCTGGCAGAGTTTGTCCTTAGCCACGCCTCGTGGCGCTGAAAAGATAAGGGGCGTCCGCGTGGAGACGTTCCACAAGGCATGCTTACGCCAATGCTCCTTCTCGCCCAAATGCCAACCGTGATCTCCCCATAAAACGACGATGGTATTGTCGGCATGTCCGCTGTGATCCAGTGCGTCGAGCACCCGGCCTATCTGGGCATCGGCAAAGCTAATCGTAGCAAGGTAGGCCTGGACCGCTTTGCGCCATTGGTTGTGCACAGTCACGTTTGCATGATCCCCATCCGGCTTGACGGCAAAGTTTCTTTCACCAGAAGGATCGTAAACTTCCCGTGCCAGTTTCCGACCAAAAGCCGGAAGGTCATCCAAATCGCCTTCCTTTACAGGAGGCAGTTCAATGCCTGCCAGCGGATGTAGATCGAAATACTTCTGAGGGACTTTCCAGGTCAGATGCGGCTTGGTCAGACCATAAGCAAGAAAGAAGGGCTTCTCGTGAGGCTTCTTCAATTCGGAAATGATCCAATTAGCCGTCTTACCATCAAACATATCCTCGTCATCGCAATTAAGAGGGCCCCAAGGCGCCCAGACGGACTTTGCCAAACCGTTCGCGCGTTTGGCAGAAGGTCGCTTGGAAGGAGCTGGCTTGAAATAGGCATCCCAGGAATCCTGGTCATAGGCGGAAGTTCCATGGAAAATCTTCCCGGCACCCTTTACCAGATAGCCGGATTTCTTGAAATGCTGCATCAAGGTGACTGCCTGGGGGAGTTTACTCCGAAGCTGCTCTCCATTTCCATATACCCCGGAATGGTAAGGAGCGATCCCCGTTAGCAGGCTTATGCGGGAAGGATTGCAAAGCGGTGCGGAGCAGTGGGCGTGGCTGAAAGAAACCCCACTTTTGGCCAGCCGGTCGATATGGGGAGTCTTCGCATTCGGATGGCCATCCAAGTGCCCCACCCAATCACGCAAGTCGTCAACCGCGATGAACAACACGTTGGGCTTGCCGAACGACGGCCAAGAAACTGCCAAGAATGCAAGGCCAACAAATAGCGTCCATCTCATCATGGTTTTCATTCCACTTGAATTCCAACACTTAGGCAATCAACGATGCACCCACCCTGAAACTTGTCCTTTCTCCTCTAATCATGTTGTTAGGAAGTTGCTTTTGAAATACTTGAGGGAACTGCTGTTCGGGAAAATTATTTTGAATCTCTGCCTATTTTGACCGAGAGATTTTTACTGGAACATCTTTTGACGTAGGCGTATTGCTGACCTTCGCTGTTTTTTCTAGAGGTATTAGAACGTTCGCTTCTGGAAAGTATGCAGCGCAAGCACCACGGGGCATTTTATATGGGACAGCTTTGAGATTCCTCAAGTGTCTCTCTTTACCTTGATAAAGACTGACGACATCGACTTCCATTAGAGGTTTAATCGACCGGGATCTCATATCGTCTTCGTTCATCATGATCACATTCCTATCGTTATAGATACCCCTGTAACGATCCTCTAAACCATAGATTGTGGTGTTAAATTGGTCATGACTACGAAGGGTCTGTAAAATTAAAATGTCATCGGCATAGTCATTTCTAAGTATTTCATTTGAGGTAAAAAGCGCCTTGCCGCTTTTTGTTTTGAATTCCCTTTTTTTGGGACCATTGGGCAAACTAAAGCCACCTTTTTTTCTGACTCTCAGATTGTATGACTCGAAACCAGGGATGACTTTTTCGATCATATCCCTGATGCGATCATGGTTTTTATAAAATCCCTCGAAAGTGTCACTTCTCTCTGGAAATAATCTGATCGCAATTTCACATAAAATTTCTATTTCACTTTTCAGGTTACTGGAGATTGGTTTGAAAATTCCCAGGGAGCTTTGAACAATTCCCATTGAATTTTCTGTCGAAATTATCTGTTTTTCGCCTCCTTGCATATCCTCTTCACTTCTAACCAAACAAGGGAGAATGAGAGATTTTTCACCAACGATACAATGGCTGCGATTGAGCTTTGTCGAAATTTGCACGGTCATCGAACATTTCTCCAGAGCCTTCGAAGTTCTTTCCGTATCAGGAGAGGCTGATAAAAAATTTCCACCAAGCGCCATGAAGAAACGAACCTTATTATTCTCCATTGCCTGGATGGTCTCAACGACATCATATCCATGGTTTCTTGGGGATTTAAAATTAAGATGAGTGTCCAAAGAATCATGAAAAGATTCGGGCATTTTTTCCCAAATTCCCATAGTCCGATCGCCTTGAACGTTGCTATGACCCCTCACTGGACAGAGGCCAGCACCTTTTTTGCCGATTTGCCCTCGACAAAGATGAAGGTTTACAATTTCACGAATCGTGGCTACCGCATTCTCCGTTTGAGTAATACCCATGGCCCAGCAAGTAATCATTCCCTTGGATTGCGATACGACATTTGCGATCCGGTCGATTTGATTTTTTTGGACACCTGAATTTTCAATCAATTCCTCCCAACTTGCTGATTGAACTGATTCTCTATAATGCTCAAAATTTTTCGTGTAATCGCTTATAAATTGATGATCTAAAATATCGTCATTACGCTCACTCTTTTCAATTAGGCATTTCCCTAATGCTTTGAAAAAAGCTAAATCTCCACCAGGTTTGATCGCCACATGATCTGCTGCAATTGGCATTGCCAAGTTCATCGCTCCTTGTATTTCCTGAGGGTGTGCGAAGGCCTTGAGTCCAGCTTCAAATATTGGGTTAACTGAAATCACTGTGGAACCTTTTCTCACAGCATCTTGCAATGCACTGAGCATTCTTGGGTGATTAGTACCTGGATTCTGTCCAACAACAAAGATGACGTCGGCATGCTCAAAGTCATCAAGGTCTACGGTGCCCTTTCCAATACCAATAGTTTTAACCAATGCCGCGCCGCTTGATTCATGGCACATATTTGAACAATCCGGCAAATTATTCGTCCCAAATAAACGAACCATCAGTTGATAAACAAACGCAGCTTCGTTTGACGCTCGACCTGAAGTATAAAAACTGGCTTCGTTGGGGTCGTCTAAATTTTTTAATTCCTCAGAAATTAAATGATAGGATTCACTCCATGAGATTGGAGAATAGTGAGTGTCACCAATATCTTTGAACATTGGTTCGGTTAACCTCCCTTGTAATTCATGCCAATGATCAGTTTTTTGGGAGAGATCTTTTAAACTATAATTTCGAAAGAATTCCGGGCTGATCTTCTTTTTTGTAGACTCCGAAGCAAGTGCCTTGGCGCCATTTTCACAGTATTCGTTTTTGGACCGATGGCCAGATGGATCAGGCCAAGCACAGCTGGAACAATCGAACCCATTCTTTTGATTCATCCTGAGAAGCCCCTTGATGCCCTTTAACAGGCCAGGCTCTCTAATCATGAACTTCATGGTTTGAATGATGGCAGCCATACCAGCAGCTTTGGATGCTGGTTTCTTTACCTCAATTTTTGGAATTGTGTCCTTGTTGCCTAGATTAGATTCCTCAGGAGCTTGAGTTCCATTTTTGTTAGGATCTTTTTTGGCGGAGATCATTCTGAAGTAGCGTAACCACAATTAATCATAAAGCTCCTATGAGTAACGATTTTTTTTTATTTCATACGAAAATCATCAAGTCACTGCGAGGGCCTTCTCTATGGTCTAGCTCTTGGGGCGTCTTTGAGGGGACCAGAGTTTTTCCATGCAATGAGCTTTGGGCTACACCAGAATCTGCTAAAGGATCTCTCCATGCACGTCGGTGAGGCGGAAGTCTCTGCCCTGCAAGCGGTAGGTGAGTTGTCCATACTCGAAGCCGAGTTCGTCGCTTTGACCGTGAATCTAACCGCTCTTGCCGACTCGAACAACCCACAACAGCGGCTCCTATTTTTCTTTTAAATCCAGGCCAACACATTAGACAGAAACATGGCCTTGTTGTTACACTCCAACGGTTCAAGACGAAGAATCTTAATCCTGCTTGTATCCCTACTGGGATTTATTGCGTTAGGGTTTTATGGATGGTCCAGAAGCTTACATGATGCTGGAGTCTCCGCCTCATACTCGGAGATTATCATGCGGATTACGGCAATGGTAACCGGGAGACAGCCGTTTATAGTTGATAAAGTCTTGCCCCAGCACTGGACTGTGTTGGTTTCTTTTTTGGGTATTAAATTGGTATTTCTCTACGTGGTTTTCTATTCCGTTTTGTTTCTGATCGGGAGAAAAATATCTGTTTGGATTTGGAGTCTCAGAGAAGCCAAAGGTCACAGCGTAATTATTGGAATCAATGAAGAAAGTAAGAGCCTTGTGACCAAGTTTTCTTCTGGTGGCAAGAAGGTAGTGGTGATTGAAAAAAACAAAGATCACCCGGATATTCAGAACTTGGAAGAGACAGGTGTAATTTGTGTGATAGGCGATCCGAGAGTCGGGAGTGTCCTCCAGAGCTCTCGGATGAGTAATGCAAAAAAAGTGATCGTGGCTACAAAAAGTGAATCGGATAATATCAACATAGCCGAAGCCATCTCGAAGCATGTCTCTGAAGATCGTGATGCGGTCAACGAACTTGAAGTTTTGGTGGCTGTTGAATCTGACAAGCGACGATCTCTGCTTGAGGAGAGGTGGAAGGTTCTAAGCTCGCCTGATTGCGTGTTTAGGCTCATTAATTTTCAGACAACGGCTGTCCGGGAAATTATCAGGGAGGTGACAATTGACCTGTGCGGGAAAAGATGTTTTGAGCAAAAAGGGCCAAGCTTATTGATCATCGCGGATCAGCAGCTTAGCAGTGAATTATTGAGGCAGGCTATCTTATTCATCCAGATCTCAGGGGAATCGGTGCCTTCGTTTACGGTCCTCAATAGCGACCCCAATGCTGAAAGTTATTTCAGGTCTCGATATCCTGACATCGACCTTGTTGCTGACATTTGCTTTGTTAATTGCCCGGCGGATAGAGTCGCTGGTTCGGAAATATTGGGGGGGCATCATTTTGATGGGCTTATCGTTTCTCTGGAGAGTGAGTTGGAAACGATAGGCTTGGCCTATGAATTACTCGACTCAAGATCGCTCGATTTAGAAAGGGGTTATGCCATCCTCAAGGGGCCTCAGGAAATCGAACTGACCCAGCCTGAAATGCTTAAGGTGATGCCTCTAATTAATTATGGAAAGAAATCTCCGGAATTTGGTTTCGACGAAATCGAAAAGAAGGCCGAGGATACCCATAACGCTTATCTTTCAGGTCTTCCCGAGGAGGAGAGATTGGCAGCTGAAACATGGGATGAGCTTACCTATGCGACGAAGGAGTCCAATCGATTAGCTGTGCTTCACTGGGAGGTGAAACTGAAAATCAGGGACATCTCCAAGGATCAAAATGAAGAGGAGTTAATTTCATTTCTTGCATGTTCGGAGCACCAAAGGTGGAAGGCTGAGAAAATCCTTGCAGGATGGAAAGGTGGTCCGGAGCGAGACAATCATAGAAAGATTCACAATAACATTTGCTCTTACTCGAAGATATCAGAGAAGGTTAAGGAGCGCGATGTCACGCAGGTTAAAAAAGCGCTGGGGATCGATGATGCTTAACAGGCAAGTAGCGAAGAATTGCTAACGAAACGAGTTTGGGGTGATGAGTCTACTCTCAGTTAAAACTCTTTTAAAATGGATGTGAAGGTAGCACTCGGTTGAGGGCCTCTTTCACTACAAGTTCGGAATTTGGGCAACTTTTGACCTGATCAATGAACTCTATGATGACATAGAACCCCTATGCCCTGGTGTATAGATGAAGTGGACACCCCTCCACAATGCCCTGTCGATCGTGTTGTTCTTGAATTGGCAGGCTTAAAATACGACAAGGCGAAATGGGGATACGTCAATAGCATCGATGAACATCGGAGAAAAATAGATCAGCTGATTTCGGCAAAAAACAATGACCAGGAGCCCGTGGCGGCATGGGAGCTTGAAAACTTCAAACCCTGATCAACCAATAAACAGAAAAAACTAACAAATAAAACGATATGAGTATGATGATAAGCTGGGAATACGCCTTTTTCCCGATGATTTTCACTGCAGAAAGGGCATGTCATTATGTGGACGGAAATGTAACCAACCGTGAGGGGTGGAACCCTGAAGATGACTTCAAGGACTACTTGGAAAATCTGGCAGTAGAGGCAAAGTGGTTTGAATCTGATGATACGAGCTGGAAGGCAGAGAGATTCGAGTTAGCACGTCTTGAGCTTCTCAAGCGTATCGAGATTTTGCCGGAAGGGGAGGCTTATGAATCGGAGCAGGAGGATGAGTCGGGGGATTACCAGTATCTTTCATTTCCAAGGTGGAAGATGTGTTTGAAGGAAATTGCAGAAGAGGTATCCCTGCCAGACAATTCCAAGCAACATATCTACGCTGGTAGAAACTGCTTGAATGTTAACAAGGTTAACCCTGTTAATTTGCTCTTTGACTGGTTGTTCAGCGTGGGGCCTCAGGGGGCCTATGGGAATGACTTTTATATCGGGGCATATGGAATCACGGAATATGACGAAACGTGGCCCGATAATTATTTGTTTATGAATGACCCGACCTCGGGAAAGCTGCTTTTGCAAAATGGAGTGTTCAAAGCAGTGCCCCCCCAGCAGGATAATGACACCATTTTCGGCGGTGAGGGATTGGTTCCATACCATCAGACGGCACAGGGAATTAGACAAATTATTTGTAAAATGCACCCCGCCGGGGAGTTGCCTCAATCCAAGTAGAGAAATCACGAATAAAAAAACAAACAACAATTATGACCCCCAATGAACACAAGCGGCATTAGCATGGCTGTGCTCGGCAGTGGCAGTGGTGGCAATGCCACGCTGTTACGCTGTGGTGCCACGCATGTGCTGGTTGATGCCGGGCTAAGTGCGAGGCAGATCGTGCAGCGCATGGCAACTCTGGGGGTAGAGCCCGGGCAGTTGGACGGCATTTTGCTGACCCATGAACATGGTGATCACATCAACGGGGTCGATGTGTTGCTCAGGACGCGGGATATCCCAGTGTATACAAACGCGATGACACGTGAAGTGCTCAGGGACCAGATGAAAAGCGAGATTCGCTGGGTGCTGTTCGATAGCGGCCAGGAATTCAAGCTTGGCGAATTTAGCATCCGGACATTCAAAATCCCTCATGATGCGGTGGAGCCGGTGGGTTTCGTGTTTATCGGAAAAAATGTCCGCCTGGGAATGGTCACCGATGTCGGTTACGTGACTGAATCAATACGGGAGGAGCTCCGTGGCAGTTACGGCATCTGTATTGAGGCGAATTATGACCAGGGCCTACTTGAGCGCGACACCAGGCGGCCATGGGAGACCAAGCAACGCATCGTGTCCCGCCACGGCCATCTCTCAAATACAGAAACAGCAGGGCTTCTTGCTGAGATCGCCTGTGAGCGACTCACTCACGTGGTACTTAGCCACCTCAGCCCGGACTGTAACTGCCCGAAGCTTGCCTCGGAAACAGTGAGAACTCAGCTGGCTGAACAGGGGCATGCTAACGTTCAAGTCCAATGCGCCCGGCAGGATCAACCCAGTGAGTGGGTAAACATTTCATAGGGTAGCTGAATGGGTGAAATGGTGATGAAAGAACAATCCACGGCTTCAACCTATCATTCAAAGTGGTCAAGAAATGGTGACCTGCTTTTATTCTCGCTGAGATGTTTAGGGGTCAAATCTGAGACAGAGGTTACCTAGACTCCTAGCTTGGCTCGTAGAACCGAGACGACCTCTCGCTCCTTGTCAGAGTATTCACTATCGGCTTGGGCAATTGATTCACATTTCTCAATAATTGAGTTTCTCGATTCTGAATCCAGAGATGCCAGGGCTGCCCAGTCTTCACTCGTTACTCCACTTAGTCCTTCTTTTGCCAAATTGACCTGGGCAGCAATCTCTTCCCCCGAAAGACCATATTCTTTACCAAGATCGTTAAGGGACCCTGATTCAAATGGAAGAGAAAAACCATCCGCGTCAATCCCGTCTGCGTTGGCACAGATTGCGGCTAATTTAACGACGATTTTCTTAGATTCATTGGTGATCATTCTTTTTGGAGAATGACCCAAGGATCTATTTTCTTCCATCCTTTTTTTGATTTTGTGTTTTGCCCATTAGACGGCAATACAAGAGGTGGTCTTTTTTATTTCCAAAATTTTTAATTGGGATTACCCACTCTCACATGGATATTCCTGATTTTTCTCAATCTTCGCTCCCCTCTGGAAAAGTCGAGAAAGAGATGCCTCGTGTTTTGAATCAAGAAGTTGCGCGAGCAATCGTTTCTAGTCCGAATGATTTTAATTTGTCCCGTGTTGAGGAGTTGACGGAGTGTGGTGCAGAGGTTTTTGCGGCTGCTGACCAGTCTGTAGACCTCTATCTCGATGGATTACGTAATATTTCCCAAAAAGTTTTTGAGATCTTGTCCGGAATTGAGGGTGAGCTTAGCTTGGGACTGAGTGAGATCACTGTCACTCAGGCTAAGTGCTTGTTGCGGAAGCCCGGTTGCTTCTATCTTTCGAGTCGTCTTTCGGTAGAAGCCGCTCGATACCTTTCATTTAGATTTGGAGTAGTCGAGGTGGACCCTGATCAAACTCCTGCTTCATTGCTTGATGTCCTTCGTGAGGCAGGCCGATTCTCAATTCAAAGAATTTCGAAGTCTAGCAGCACCGTTACTGTAAATGAAGGAGGTGGGTTCGTTGACGAGTTCATCTTGTCGCTAAATGCATTAAAGTTGAATGTCAGGACTATAGAAAAATCTGGCGGCGTAATTCATCACGTTAGTGTCATAGGTTACGAAAATCACTTCAGCCTGGATGATTATCCGATCTTAAATTTGCTAGCAGATATGTTGTACGACGGGATGTCGTCAGGAGTCGATCTAGGGGAGTTAGATTGGCCTGAATTTTGCCAAGCATCTGCTGAAAATGGAGCTGCCATCTTATCGAGGAAGCATCTTCAGTCAGAGTATTTTAAGCTGACTGAGGATTTGATTGAATTGATGGGCCAACGCTAAATCCTGTTATGTGTAATTTCACATACTAGGACGGTCTCATCAAAGGATTACCTGACTCTAGAATAACTGGTCGTCCTTGTTCTTAAACAAGGGATCAGCCAGTGAGTTGGATACAAAATAATAATAATCAAAGAGATGTTCTTCTCCAATTTCATCAAAGAAGCCCAAGATGGAATGGCCGCCGTAATCATTTTCAAACTCGTCTTCTGAAATTTGTTCCCGCCCGATGTATTTTGGGTTCTGACGAACATGATCTCGTGCATCCGAGCTCAAGCTATCTAGCCAATCCCAATTAAGGTCTCCGGCTTCACACAAGGAATTGATGAAGGTAGTATACTGTTCAGCTTGCTCTCTGTTCATTAATTTTCAATTGGGCTATGATTCAAAAAATCAAAACATTATCGACACCTTTTGCAACTTTTAATAAACCTTCCAAAGCTGGCGTCAGTGAACACAGGATGGTTGGTGCACTTAATTCCTGCTGACGATCTATCTTTAAAACCACGATTAAACCATGTCCACCATTGCACAAAAGTTATTCGCTGAAAATAAAAGTAAACTACTCGGCGATTCTACCCTTTCCGACTACCTCAACGACAATTTCCTCATGGAGGAGGTTGATCATTCGACTGCCAACGCTATTTTTGTCATCCTCGACCCCGATCACCCGCAGTATGAGAATCAGCTGGATAATATGGAACAGGCTTATTCGGGGCATTCTCTCCATGGGCCAGATACGAATGCTGGTTTTAATCCTGAGGGCGAGGTTAGCAGGATTTTGGTGTTTCCTGAGAGCGTAGATGTCGGCTCTTCGGAGGTTGAAATGATTCAGACAAACGATCCCTCGTTTATAAAAAAGGTTCTTCCTGATATTTTGTACGATAGTTACCTTATTAATCAGAGCCCAGGAATTCTTGAGTGCTAGAGTGAGGAGATCCCTGCGGTGCGCCGCGCTGGTGTGATAATCCTTCTTATTGGCACAGCGAAGTAGGGAAGGTTGCAAGCATCATCGACGAAAAACAAGACCATCTTCATAGCTCGTTGTTAGCAGGTGGTAAATCACCTCTCTCTGATAAAAAGCGAGTTAAGATTAACGCTTCGAGCAGTGCAGGGGTGTAGTCACTCTTGTTCGTTAAATCAAAAGTCGCAATAATCATCTCGCTGTATGGAATCGTGGTTGCATATGCATCTATGTCATATTTGGCTTTTCCCTGGCGGCTTACATTCGAGTGCTTTGGGCCATAGCGAAAAGTGTATTTATAATCTGCGGGGTCTTTTCGTGAGTCGCAAAAGCGATACGGAGTCCAGCGACCGGCCCTTTGCTTGAAGCTGCCATTATTAAGTTTTATCTCCCCTCTCGGATCTCTCGCGTATTTACCTGTTAACCCAACGTATAATAAATTGTCGGTTTTGATTTCCTGCTTCCACAAGGTGTAAACTCCATATCCTTCACCCCAGTCAATTTTATTCTTTGGGTATTTGAGCTCTTTATAGGCTCCAACTTGATCGAACTCTTCTCTGAGGTTCTCAAAAAACGTAATGAAACTATTCATGATCAAAATCTTTCCAATGGCTAAAATTCGCCAGCTTCTTAAGTAGTAATAACTTTTGAGGATAACCAATCACTAATTGGCTCAAAATCGTCATCCTCCATAGCTCTAGACCAGACGCTGTCTCCCATCACACCGGCAGTCCATAATTGAACAGGATCAAATCCTGTCTGATCGACAGCAGATTCAAAATCCTTCGGCATAGGGAGCCGTTCTTTATTAGCGAGTCGCTCCAAAGCCTCTTTAGCTGCGTCGAGATTGCCTGATAAGCAATGGTAATAAGCAAGGTTGTAAAGCAAAGTTTGCTCATGTATCTCAGACTTCTGAACCTGCGAGCTTAACCATTTTGCTGCATCTGCTTCCATGCCTTTCTTACTAAGGTTTACCCCGATATCTTGGTGAAGCATTGCGTTAAGTTTCAATGCCACAGAGCTATCACCTGAAACATAATCTT
>Ga0209503_10001192_pt1 | contig 13792 bp, 12 predicted proteins | sample SouAtlMetagenome_2_FD_187448 | JGI IMG/M metagenome (GOLD analysis project Ga0209503, IMG submission 187448) | Marine eukaryotic phytoplankton communities from Atlantic Ocean - South Atlantic ANT15 Metagenome (SPAdes) (version 2) | ecosystem: Environmental > Aquatic > Marine > Oceanic | place... | reverse complement strand
GATGCTTTGCGCATCACAAAGCGATGAAACGATCTATGGAAGACGCGACGTCGCTTTGGTGGAACTCTCTGTATACATACATATTATCAATACATAAAGCCCAGGTTGTCTTGCAAACAGTTATACTTGTTTTCCATTTTTTAAAAAATTACTTTGAAAGTCTAGTATTAGCAGCAGTGTGATGGAAGCAAAAATGTTTCTTCGCAGGCATTTATTTTGTGGCAACCCTCAGATTCGTTTCCGAACATGTTTCCGAAGTGTTTGTTCACTGTTGGTGTTGGCATAGGTCGGAAGCTTTCGATGCTTGCATCTTGTGGTTGTGCAGCACGATTCTCGGGCTCGGATGATTCGACAGAACAAGAGGAGAATCGGACCTAGATCATTTGTATGGTTTGTACCTCTAGAATTCAACATGATCTTTTGCAGGCAATGTACTTTTCTCAGTGGCAGCACAGAGTACTGTGCTGGAAGCAGGATGATTGTTTCTTGGCGGTTGGCACCTTTTACGAATATCGTGTATTTGTAGATTTCAGCAGCTCCATAATTTGTGCTCTTTGTGTAAGTATTTTTGCAGCAACTTTTTGATGGGAACAAATATATACAGAAAAAAATAGTTTCGATTGAAGCCTAATTATGATGCTGTTTGTAACTTGAATTCTTATCGTGTGAAAACAAAATCGTCTCACCTGTGTTCCTGATTTCTCCGACCCGATGGACTAAAATTAATATTCGTCGAAGACGTGCCGCCGCCGAATTTTTTTGTTTTTCTGAATGGGTTATTTCCATCGTTGGAGGCACAACTGACAGGTTTTTCGTGCAAAATGCCCTGCGGGTCTTTCGTGAGAGAGAAACTTGAAGTCAACTGCGGCACACCAACATCATCAAACTCCCTTCCTAGCTAGCTAGCTAGTTGCTAGTAATTAACAAGATAGCCGCAAACAGGAAAACACAACAATAGCTCAGTCCTTTGCGAAATTAAATACAGCAATATTCAGGGGGAAGTTAGAGGCACAAAAAGAAAGACGGTTGGCGTGGAGCAACCTTGCAAACCGGAGGAAATTTATTCCAATCAACAAATTAATTTCGTTTCGTCTGCGGTTGTTGCATTGGTTCCTTGACTATTTTAAAGACGCAGAAAGGCGTAGCGGCTGTCGTTTTGTTGCGACGCCGTCTCTATCGAAAGAGCCAATATTAAGTCTCTGTTTCGATTCAGAAAGATGAAGTCTTTCAAGAAGAAACTCTTGAAGAGGATAGGCTGCGGCCTATCGAAGCAGCAGCAAAAAATCGAAACCCAAATAATTGATGATTTCTTTGGTCAATCATCAACCCCGGAACCCAGCACTCAGAAGATGAGCGCAGACGAACACAACGACAATAGCACTCACAGCAAAAGCAATCACAACAACAGCACTCACAATAATAGCAGCGGTCATGGCAGTCGTTATCGCGAAGAATACGATGATTATTCCGACGATATTCAGTTTAGCAAACACGGAAATCGTTCCCCGCATGATGCCAGCAACCGCAGCACAAGAAGTGGCAGCTTCAGCTGCCGGAGTGGACGAAGCAATCGGAGTGGCACGAGCGGGAGCGCCCGGAGTCGAAGGAGCGACTACAGTGCCTATTCCAACCGAAGTGCCTATTCCAATCGAAGTTCCTTTTCCAACCGAAGCGGAAGGAGCGCTTACAGTGGTTCTTCCCGTTTAAGTGGAAGAAGCGGCAAGAGCAGCCGCAAGTCGCCCCCCAATTTTATTCATGGGACAACCATGGCGGGCAGTTATTCCGTATCGGCCTCTGCAAGAACCGAGCTTCGGACGAACCACTACGTGGATAAGTCTCCAGGGTCTCCTCAGCCTCCATATATGAATATCTATATTCGAGAGTCTCCCAAGGAAGGAACCTTCAAAGTTCCGGTTTCCTCTGAAGCTTTTGCCCAGCCCTTGTTCAACGACAATATTCTCGACGAGCCAACGCCAAAAGCTAAGACTTCGAAACTAGTTGTACATCCAGGTATGCCCAGTGCGCCCGGAGAGGATGATATGATGCCAAACAACAAACATGAAACGCCGAATACAGCTACTTCTAATGAACCGGTTTCTTCCAACGGTATTTCCAATAATATGCCACGGAATGAAGCAACTCCGTTAAGTGCGAACAGTCAACAAGACAAGAAAAAGTCGCCTACGATCATGCCGCCCAGTATTGCCGCAATTACCACAGAGGCAGCAAACGAAGAGCAAAGAAATTCCGCGGCAACGAAAAACAAAAACAATGTCCACCAAAACAATGTAAATACCAATCCAAATGATACGACTGATCAGCAGCAACCTTCGGAGACACCTCTGCTTCCTTACGCTGTCCCACCGCCACCACCCTTTACATCGATTGCTAGGACCAAAACCGATGAAAAAGATAAATACGATGAGGTTCTAATCTCTCCACTAACGGCACCAACCATGGCGGTCAAGATGCCCCCGATTCCGAAGGATATTTCCCATATTGACTTTACCCAGAAACCCAGCCTTGAGGTGCAGAAACGATCCATTGTGACGGTATCCAAGAAAAAGTTTAGCAGCGGGCATAGCAATACCGTTAGCGAGGCCTCTGACGGCCTCGCGGGTGAAAAGCGGGTGACTACCAACATTGCCTTTGACGATATTTACGAGAGGGGGAAACAACTCGGATACGGGGCGTTCGCAAACGTCTTTGTGGCCACACATAAACCAACAGGTGCCCAGTATGCGGTCAAGGAAGTGAATCGCTCCAGTATGGTTTGGAACGACAAAGATCACTTGCAACACGAAATCGACAACATGTTCAAGGTAAGGGAGGGTCCAAACATTGTGCAGCTGTACGAGGTGTATCAGAACGATGATGATGACGAGGAAGATGAAGATGGGGAGGATAGTGCGGCAGTCAGCAGCGCCGCTGGCAGCGAAGTAGACGGCAACGGTAAGAGAGTAAAGCGCAAGAAAGCGAAAAAGAAGAGCCTTTGTCATTTGGTTGTAGAACTTATGGAGGGAGGAGAACTCTTTGACCGGATCATTGAAAAACGGACATTTACGGAAAGGGAGGCCCGGGATTCCGTACGGTGCGTCCTGGAGGCCCTCAAATACATGCACGATCGACGGGTCGTGCATCGCGATCTCAAACCCGAAAATCTTCTGCTCAAACTCAAAGACAAGTCAAAGCTGACCCCCGTCAAGCTCGCAGATTTTGGGTTCGCCAAGTCCATCAAATCCAAAAATGGATGCCGGTCTTTGTGCGGGACACCAGGATACCTAGCGCCCGAGATTTTGGAGCGATTCCCCTCCTACGATGTTCAGTGTGATGTCTGGAGCGTCGGAGCAATTTTGTTCTTATTACTTGGAGGATATTTGCCCTTTGACGACGACAACGAAGAGAAGGTCTTTGAACGAACTAGGAATGCTTCATACGATTTCAATCCCAGGTGCTGGAGAAATATTTCTTTTGGAGCAAAGGATCTGATATCGAAGTGTCTAACCATCGATCCACGAAAACGATATACAGCCCGTGATTGTCTGAATCATAGCTGGATGGCCAAGAGTGGGGTGGCTCGGGATGCACTGCTCAGTACCGAACAATTAGCTGAACGAAATAAGGGAAAGCGCAAGATGAGAGCTGCCGTCAAGACTGTAAGTTTGTTGTTTGGTTGTTTTTATTCGTTATAGTTTTGGGAAACATAATCTTGCGTGCGGCATAGATTAATTGCCTTGGCTTCGGTGAAAATTTGATATTTTTCTAACCATTTGCGTCTAATTGATATATTTTGTCCTTCTATTGTTGCGCAATAAAAACTACAGTTGATGGCTGCCAATCGCCTCCAGCAGTTGAACGACGATTTTAATACTTACCTAGAAAGGAAACGACAGGATTCCACCGTATCATATATGACACATATGACATCAGGCACGAGATTCGATCATGAGATATTCGAAGAAGACAGTCCATCTGGGAAGCCATTTACACATTTTTACAAAATTGGGGAATTATTGGGTGAAGATGATTACTGCTCTGTCCATCGATGCACTCGCAAAAAGACAAATATTTCGTATGATGTAAAACACGTGGATTTGACAACCCTCGATAGGAGTTCTAGAAAGACGATTCGAGACGAAATCAACGCTCTCAAGCTTTTGCGAGGGGGTCCTCATATAATTCGTTTACTGGACAACTTTGAGGAAAGGAATAATCCAGAACACATATATTTGGTATTCGAAGCTATGAAAGGAGGAAATCTTTTGTCACGAATTGTCGAAAAGGAGGTATATACAGAACGAGAGGCTCGACAGGTCTGCAAAACCGTCTTTGCGGCTATTGATTACTGTCACAGAAAGAAGGTCGCGCATAGAGATATCAAACCACAAAATGTTTTCCTCCATGAAGCAGGAGATGATACATCCGTGACTGTTGCAAACTTTGGCTTTGCCAAGAGGGTTACACACGAAAAATCCCTGAAAACGCTGTGCGGAACAGCAAATTATGTTGCGCCCGAAATCTTGAACAAACAGTGTCATGGCTACGATCAACGATGCGATATTTGGTCACTGGGAGTATTTACCTACGTTCTACTTGGTGGTTACCCACCCTTTGAGGGTGTGCATGAAGATTTGGCTGTCGAAATCATGCGGGGCCATTATGTGTTCGATGAAGAGTATTGGGGAGAAATTTCTGCTTCTGCAAAGCGCATGATTGACGCAATGCTTCAAGTAGATCCCAATAATCGTATTACTTTATCAAAAGCTTTGTCGTGTAAATGGATGGAAATGGAAGAAGAACGTCTAGTCCTCCGTGATTTATCAACTGCTCAAAATTCGATTCGCGAAAGGAATCAGCCAGTAGCAAAGGTAAAGGCGGCAGTTAATGCAATTCTTGCGCGAAATAAGTTCCTGTCGATTGCCGGAATGTTCAAGCACAACGATATCACTAGTATAGCAATCAATAGTCCTGCAGTCATAGAAGAAACTATTGATGAGTTTGAGGAGAGTACCTTCAAAGACTTATATTTATGGGGTTCACAAGTAAGTGCATGCTTCTTTTTGTCAAATATTCGTTTTTTTTTTCATGTTTTATTCGTTTGAAACCAAAAAAAAGTCACGCCACTAACCAACCTTTTAACTTTCATTTTTGTTGCAAAAGATTGGCATTGGATCATTTTCTGTTGTACATGAAGTTCAACATAAAGGCACCCATGAAATCTATGCCGCGAAGAGAATTGATAGAAAGAGTTTACATCCAAGTGATGCAGTTGCTTTGCACGATGAGATAGCTGCATTGGAACAGGTGTCTGATTGTGATCAAGTCGTTAGATTGTATGACCATTTTGACGAACCCGACTATACTTTCTTGGTTCTAGAATGCATGAAGGGTGGTGATTTGATCGATAGAATCATCGAGAAACACAACTATACAGAATACGATGCCAAGGAAGTGACTCGGCAACTCCTTTTGGGTGTAGCATATTGCCACGAGAAAAAGATTGCGAATAGAAATCTAAAGCCAGAGAATCTTCTTTTGAAAGCTGGCAGTGATACCGACGTCAAGATCAGCGACTTTGGGTACGCAAAGACAGTGACCTATCCAAACTCTTTGAGAACACAATGCGGGACAGAGGGTTATGTGGCTCCCGAGATATTGGAGCACCGTCCCGCTTATGACGTAAGCTGTGATATGTGGAGTTTAGGGGTTATCCTATACATTGTCTTGGGAGGATACCGTCCATTTCGCGGTGACGGCGATGAAGTCATGAGGCAAACTCGATACGGAGAATACAAGTTTCACAATCGGTACTGGAGCCATGTCTCAGAAGACGCGAAAAATCTCATCACGAGAATGCTAACGGTCGATCCAGAAAAGCGAATCACGGCAGAAACTGCTTTGCGCAATCGTTGGATCCAAGCAGATGAAGGCTCGCTCGGAGGAACTGCTCTATCAGACAACATGCGAGATCTCAAGAATCTTCGAAACGCCAAACGAAAGGTCAGGGCAGCAGCAAAAACGATTATTGCCACGAAGAAGCTTCATAGCATTGGCAATTTCCGTGCGTACCAAGACTTTTGAAAACGCTGAAAGTTCTTGTCAAAAAGCACTTTCCTCAGATGATGCGAGCTATAGCATGAACCCAAGTAGAGACTAAAAGCTACGGAAGTATGGATCCTATGGCATACTGTGGTGCTACATAATCACGAAAGCGTAGTCGAGAATCGTACAAGCCGCAAGGAATTGTCAGCACTAGTAAATAAACGAATAAAATTGTCAGAGCGACCTCGCAGCTGATGGATCTGCTTGTATTAGTATCCAAAAGCGTTTGGCGCATATGCACTCATCCTATCTTCGACTAAAGGTAAACAAAAACCAAAATCGTAAAGAAACGACTACTCTTCCTATCAAATACACAAAACAACGATTAAATAGAGCTTGTAAATCGACTTGAGGTTTGAACCAATGCTTCGGACGTAGTAGGCGATATTCTATTGATTATACTCGCGAGTGCCAAAAGTTCGCATGTTCTTTTCCACGAATCTCCTTCCTGGGATATCTGAATAAATCCGAAAAAGTTGGTATCCCAGGAGAATGGTAAAAAGTTACCGTGGGCGCGCCACCGCAGTTGTTTGCATCTGTTGTGATTTCTTCAAAACGCCACTAGAACTGGAAGAAATATGGTTCTCGGTGTTTTGAGGCTATCAAAAATTATCAATCACAGATCACCACGTCGATTCCAGCATGCAGGATTCAGCCAATTACATTTTCCTGCATGAAGCATTTAATCTGCAAGTCGTTCTGCCTATCGACTCACGGACTATCCTAGAATACAATCGAGCTCCACCCCTTCCATAAGTACCGTTACGGTTTTAAAGCGTACCGTAACGGTATTAAAGTCCCATCGAAATAGCTCTAGCCGTACTGTGGATTATTTGATTACTGTCTTCAATCGCAACAAAGATTTACTTATGCTTATTAATTAAGAGGCCTGACTTTGTTAAGTATAAATCTTGAATTTGTCACGCTTATATCAACAGAAAGCCGTTACACCTGTGAATGTCTTCGGCGATATATTATGTCATTTATAAAATATCATTAAATGGAATCAATAAGTATTCAAGAGAATGCCTTGAACTATTACTCGGAATACAATTGCACTGGGCTCGAAATTTCTATTCTTCTTTTGTTCTCTGACTCAGGGGACTATCAAAAAAGAAACATTCTGTTGTATTGTTTCTACAAGGCGCGAAATAGACCCTTGGAGAAACAAAAACCTGTAACGATTTGTACTAAACCCGCGTGTTTTTAGACATTCTTCAGTCGTCCTCTGTTAATCGAAACTTGACATCGAATTTAGTGGCTGCCCCGTTCTTCTTGTTAAGTAAATTTTGATGTCCTACCTACCTCCAAAACTGCTGTACTAATTCTACGAACGGCTTATGTTGAATTCTACGGATCAGGAGTGAAGCTGAGGTACGGAAAAATAGATCCCCAGGCCTTTCCGAGCAGAAGACGTTCTTTTTTTCCTCTTCGCTCGCCATTTTACACCCGAATGGTTTCTTGCTGTAACGTTCTTCTCCCTTCACAATTCCGCTTTTCTAACAACCTAAGAAGTATATCGATAACACCTGATCTTATTCTTGATCTTCTTCTTGGAAGATCATCACAATTCCATCATGGTGTCACAAGGAAAGGGCAGTTCCCAGCATTTTCCAACGAACCTCCACGCCCTACTGGACGAGGCAGAAAAGCTCAATCATGAGCACATTGTTTCTTGGACAGCACAGGGACAGTCCTTCAGAATACATGATTCGGAGGCCCTAGTCCCTCTACTGGCCAGGTATTTCCGCCAAACCAAGTTCAAATCCTTTCTCCGACAGCTTCAATCCTACGGCTTTCATCGGACCACCCGAGGATGTGACAAGGGCTTGGTTTCGCATCCCCTCTTCGTGCGAGGGAGGCGTTCTCTGGCTAGGCGCATGATGCGAAAACAAAGCGGCCACGGCGTGGCTCTTCATGGTCATGTGGATAAACCTAAACTTTCGCACAGCGCTAATGCCATTCGGCAAATGACCCTGCCGAGCGATGGAATTCAGCCACTTCGAAAGACTGTTTCGGCGCCTGCCGTTCCCCAACATAACTCTCTCTTTCGGACCGCTGGCGTGATGCCCTCGCTATTTAACGACTTCTCCCAACTCAAGAACGAAAAATTCGCTACGGTGAATCGAACTCCCCAATTGTTGCCGGAATTCCAAGCCATCACTTCTTCCGGTCTGTATCCTCAACATCAAGTGATACACAACGGCAACAACCATCGCAAGTTTCTTCCACCGTGTCTACCCACGAGAAGATGCAACTCCGCTTCGGTTTTGTGTTCGAATGGACCTGATAGTATGGTACCAAACAAGCAAAAGACGATGGTGAGACGGTCATCAGATCCCATTGTAATGTCTCAGGCACAACGAGAGAGCATTATTCAGTGTTCCGAAAGAGCCTCTCCGGAAAATTCCTTTCTTCTTACCATCAAGGAATCATCCACAATGGTACCAAAACAAGTTTCTTCCTCCCAGGTCCACTTTCAGGTTCATCAGGGACAACAGCAGCAACATCATCCACAAATGATGTCTCAACAAGTTCTGCCCCCACAAGAGCAACAACAATCACAACATCAGCAAGTTCATGTACAATACGAGCCCATCAAGCTTGCACAATATTCACCACAATACTATACCCAGGTGCCTCAACAACTGATGCCCCAAAAGGTATACTCGCACAACGACTTGTCGGGCCAGATTGCGAAAGCAAAGCAAGACTTGGCAAAGAATCTCCTTCACCAACAACAACTTCAGCAGCAACAACAAAAACCACCTCAGAATGCACAACACTACTCACAGCAGCAGCAGCAGCACGAACCATTGGTGGTTGCGAATCCTCGTTCGGAAGCATGTTCATCTCCTGTAAGTAGTGCTCCATTCAGCCTGAATGTTAGCCCCATCAAGCTTGCAGACACTCTTCATCCTCCTAATACAAGCCACAACGATCGTAACAGCAACAATTTTGAGTTGTCCGTTATCGCATCCGAATACATCCACCAAGTCAATAAGTATGCAGGGGAATCCTACCGAAAAGGAGGAACGACTACTGCTACTTCCGTAGTGAATAGCGGCACTGGTTCCTCCATTTCTGTAGCGATTGCTAGCGCACCACCTTCATTTGGCAGCACTGATTCGAGTCTTCGACCAATTACCACGGTCTTGCAGCGCGAGAGCAGTAAAGAATACAAAGATTCTATCCTCGAGGAAGGCACCGTCGATTATCTCCTCCAAAATGGAAGTGGAGGATATGACGAATGGGACGATTTGCCAGCCGAAGAACTCGCAGAAGGTCTAAGCCACTTGATGGACGCCTCCACCCACTCGGCAGCAGCGGATCCATGTACATCCAACTTTGACGTGGATAGTGCCATGGATTCCAAGAATCAATTAAAATACCAGGTAAATCCCATCCCTCTTAATTTTCAAACCTCACAATGAGGGAACAAAAACATATAGATGTGGAGGAGAAGAAAATATGTCTGGAATAGATGCCAGTTTTGAGAAATAATATAATAAAATAGTAAACGAATCGAAACAAAATTATTATATTTCTTTTTAATATAGTAGGGTTGCTTGATCCCAGTCGATAGAGACTTGCTCCTTTTGGGAAGGGCGGATGGGATTGTTCATGCTAAAACAACTTTATCCCGAGCACCAGTCCTAGTTCCCAAAAACTGCAATTTAGAGAATCACAATGCATTGGGGCGCAAGGTTGATACAGTAGTTGTCAATTGACTCAATTGGAGATTCGGACCTCCAGGGAGTGTGCTTATGTTAAGCAGGACTAAGAAATATTCAAATAGTTCGTGCTTAAAGATAGTCTTTATGTATTACAGATAGTTGTAGTTGATATAGTAAGTTGAAACAGAGTTCTGCTTAACATATGAGAGTCATGCTGCTGCAGCAGAAAGGCAGTGTTCCAATGCTGTTTGCGCGAGGGACACGGCGTGGTCTGTCCTCTTTCCGTGGGATTCAATAGTCGACTCCTTGGATTTAGATACCTCGTGAGCCTTCATGAGAATTCCCTCACTTTGGCCCCACTGGTGGGTGTGCCAAGCAGCATAGCTCTTTGGGGGCGAAGCCAAAGTAAATTCTGCAGACCATGTTGCTTACCCATAACAACCAATCATCACCCATGGCCAAGCTGGCCACCAAAGTTTGGCCCAGCCGTTGGCAGAGCAGCAGTGGGGGCCCCAGGCCATGGCACTGGCAAGGGTGCAACAGCCACCCAGGGGGCCTAGTGGGGGTGGTGCGTGGTGCACCCCCAGGTACGGTGGGCCCAAGCAACCCCACATGGCCCCAATGCAGGCGCAGTGCCCTGCCTGGGGGCGGCCTGGCACCAACTGGTGCCTTGCAGGCTCTTGGTGTGGTGGGTGGGCCTGACCCAGGCAGCCACTGGCTGCCCACACAAGCCAACCCCCAGCTGCCTCCTGCGCCAGGCAGCCCCAGCAATGGCAGCCTGGGCCCCACGCTGGAGGCAAGCTTGGTTGTCCGTCAAAAATGGGATTTTCATCCTCCACATCCTACCTGTCAAGATGTAGTTAGTTATGCCGGGAATATAAATTAGATTTTTGGTATAGTACTTTAGGGGATCCCTGATACTTTGTATTTCTTTTACTATTCTATTCTATGTTCTGCACTTCTCTTAATAATTGTGATCGCCATTGTTTCATCCGTAGATACCTACAACATCATCTGATCTTTTTGGTCATTTCAATCAAGACGGGACGGACAGCACGAGTCATCGACACGCCACCAAACGAAAAGAAGACAGCCATAAACAGCCAGGAGGCCGACCATCCAAGGTTCCCCAAAATGACTTTGTTGACTCCCATAATACCAGCAGTCACCAGATAGGCAACAGCGTCTGTGAGCGATAGGGCCACACTAGAGCTTTCAGGAAACACAGTTGACGTCACGAGGTTTGGAATTTGATAGAACTGAAACGACACAGATGTTGCGATGAGACCAGAAAATATTGCAATGGCGGCTACGATTATGTTTGCATTTCCTCCCACAAGCTTGGTCACGCCCTTGATACCACATGCCGCCAAACCTAAAGTTGATGTGATTGCAATGACGTAGCTCCTTTTAATAAGAGTCATTTTCCGCGTTACGGATTTCATTTTGTTAAATACCGAGCCCTGATAGAGGCCAAGGATAAAACCAATCGTAACAAACGATGTCAACCCAACCGCCACAGAACCTATACGCGAAAGAAAAAACGATTGGCAGGAAGTATGTTAGGTGCTACAAGATGGTACAATTTTGGTCCTGACATATCTGCTGTTGCTTAGCCCTTTGAACAAACTCCTGTCCCTCTTCGACCACAATAATAACAAAAATAAAACATACTTGATATACCACCAACCTCCTGCAGAAAGGGTGCCAAAACACGGTCACTAACGCGTGAAAGATGCCCGAGAGAGTGTCCCAAGGATGCCATCCAAAAGATGGGACTGCCCAAGACCGTTCGCAGCGATGCCAGCGGGGACAGACGTGTTTGTCCACCCCTCGTGGCGGCTGCTCCCAGAGCAGAACTCCTCATCGATTGGTCTTTGGATGGTTTCACGGCTCCTCCGAAAAAAATTGCCGTTGCGCCAACAAAGGCTGCAAGCGCCCCAAACTGGCAGACCGTCCTCCACTCGGTGGCCCGCAGCAACAAAGTTCCAATTGTTTTGGAGGACAGGGCTCCAAGGGTGCTCGCAATACTAAGTAGGGCGATTCCGCGAGCCTTGAGCTTTGGGTTGTGCCGGTAGTGCTGATTGAGAATGGAGGAAGCCGATACCCACTGGATACTGGACAAAAAATCGAAACCCAAAATGAACAATCCAACCGGTGCCAGGGATTTCGAAAAGGACATGCCAAGACTGAGAGCGGAAAGCGCCAAGAGATACACCACCGAGGAAACGTGTCCACCAAGGTGTTGGCAGACAAAGCCGTTGACAAGCTTGCCCATAAACCCACCGAGTGGAGCAATGCTGGCCATACTCGCACAAAAGGCAGCGGTTGCGTGGGGACTGAGATTGTGTTCGATGGCAATGGCTGGAACAGTTACCACCGACAACATCAGCACAAAAATGTTGCTAAAGTACATAGCAAAGATAGCGGCGTCCAGTGTGCCTACCCTATCGTTTACTACAGAGTTCTTGGTAGCGGCAGGTATTATGGTTCTAGGATTGCTGACAATGGGTAGTCGCCCTCTGTGTTGGCGGGGCTTCTGCAATATTCCTCCACGGGTGCTCAGAACCGAAAATCTGTCTGAAGCCATAGTCCATGCCTTGTTCGATACTTGAGCATCTATGCTCTTTCGTTTCGTTAATACTTCGTACTGTTGCACTGATGAAATGCAGTTAAGCAAATGGTGATTGCAAGGTACCGACTGATCATGACGAATTTGTTGATGGGCCCTCATTCGCTGTAAGTCGGAATTGTAAAAGGCCAAAGAGCGCCCCGAGGTATCTACTGAATGCCTGATAGGCCCAGCACTTCTCTTGGGGAAGGCCCTGGAATTTCTACTGGTGATCAAAATTATCAACAGCGCGAGGAGACTTGGTGAACGCCACAATCGATAGAGTATCTCCATGATGGTTTTGTAATGGGCTTGATCGAGTCAGGGACTTGGAAATGCGATGTATAAATTGGAGTTCTTTCTATTGAAGAAATTTCAGATGAGGGCCCGCAGCGAAAGACGACAATCGTTGGAAACAAAAGGTAGGTAAAGGTGAATCTTTAGTGGACCATCTGATTCTTGACAATTTATTCCATCAATCTTTGAAGATAGGTGAGAGGATGTGATATTGTCGAAATATTTCCTTAATCGGTCAAAAGGCAGAAGATGAGTCAAGCTGGAGAGAAGGAACTTGTCGGAGTAAAACTCAAAGCTTCCGATGGAATCAAATTATTTCGAATTCCTCAAAAAATCTGGAGGAAAAAGACGCTGTTTTCTTCGGTATCCAAAATTCAAGCGAGGATGAGGAAACTTTGTCACTTGTTTTTACACGATGAAACAACGGAACACCGCAAAAACTCAGAAGACAGTTACACGCGACGGCTTCATAATTCTTCTCCACATGTTGACATCGACATCTACCGCGCACGTACGTTGTATCAACAACGCATTTGTTTTTTGACGTCAAGAATTCTGTTTGGAATCGGAAAAACAAAAAATACGTGGAAAGTTGAACGAGAATGATTCAAAGCATTCTCTCCCAAGTGGGGATTCCACATTCTAAAGCGGGAATCAATTACGGGTCCCGTGTATGAATATTGTCTTGCCAAGGGAAGGTGTTATTTTTCCAGCTAGCTATATCTCTCTGAATAATGATTAGATTCGGTTCGAAATCTAAGGAAACTAGTCAATAGTCTGCCTCGCTATCGCAGTCGTTCGAGTGCTTCAATCTGTGTGACTAGAGTCTCAAGATGTGGGACACGCTAAAATGTACCCATGAGCACTGTGTGAGCCAGAAGATACGTTGTGTGTAACTTGCAAAATGTCCTCTTTTGCAACAATGCAAATCAGAGCGGTAAACCAATAGGTTTACTGAGTATAATACTACTTACCACTCCTAGCGATTGAGCTCGTTCCACTGGCTTTGTGAATAGGTAATGGGTTTCGAGAGCTCGGCCCTCGACAAAATCAATCATAGTAGATGTCCTGTAGGGTCCCATGTTATCACTGAGATCCATCATTT
>Ga0209503_10001185_pt1 | contig 13844 bp, 16 predicted proteins | sample SouAtlMetagenome_2_FD_187448 | JGI IMG/M metagenome (GOLD analysis project Ga0209503, IMG submission 187448) | Marine eukaryotic phytoplankton communities from Atlantic Ocean - South Atlantic ANT15 Metagenome (SPAdes) (version 2) | ecosystem: Environmental > Aquatic > Marine > Oceanic | place... | reverse complement strand
ATAAGGTGACACCATAAGGTGCCTCCACGCCACCCTGCCTTGGCCAATAGCGGCCCGCAAGGCAGGCAGCATAGCAAAGCCGACGTCAAACCCAACGTACGGCAAAATCACACTGAGCCCCCCCCCAGCCCTCTGCCCAGAGCAAGGGGGGGGGCACAAAAATGGGAGGGCGGGTTCCCGACGACGCTTGCTTGAGCAGTTCCGGGGATTTGTCTGGAGGGAGGCCTCTAGCCCGCTCGTCGACCAAACCTCGCGTTTGGGGACGGCCGATTCGGGCCCTAAAATTGCCGCACCGATGCAATGGGCAGCCCCGTATCTCCGCCGCGGCGTGCCGATATCAACAGCCACTGCTTGACGATGTCCGTGAGGGCCCACTGACGGTGCGCCAACGATGAAGTTTTTGCGTAGGAGCAGCCTGCGGCTCGGTAGAGGCGCTTAATGGCACGACGACGGCCATTTTAGGGTCCGAATCGGCCGTCCCCAAACGCGAGGTTTGGTCGACGAGCGGGCTAGAGGCCTCCCTCCGGGCAAATCCCCGGAACTGCTCAAGCAAGGCTCATCGAGGTCTTGCGCTAGAACCGATTTTTTTTTTGTACCCCCCCCGTCCCAGAGCCGGGGCCTAACGTGCGGGTATTTCAGGGACCTCTGGCCATCTCTCTGGACTGAAAAATCAAAACTCTATGCTGGTATTTTTGTCTCCCAGGGGCCCTCGGGTACCTATGGCGTCGGGTGGATGCGTGGCGCGGCCGGGTACCCAATGGGCTGCCAGATAGGTCGCCTGACGCGGCACGAAACGCCACTGGCGCGACCTTCGCAGGCCACTAAAACTTCCAAACCTAATCGTTTCGCTTACCCGTTTCGGTCACGTCCTAGGGGGGTATATAGGCCCCTCTGGCTCAATTTGCCGGAACACCAGACGCCTAGTTATAGAGATACGGCAAATTTGGGGTTTGGTGTCACCCCCCGGGCCCGTGCCTTCAGGAGTCGCACGACCCCACCATCCAGCAGATAAACGGCCAGACCCCAAATGAGCAAAGTGCCAGACCGTCCCGCGCGGGCCCCCAGAGGAAACAACCGCATCTCCGAGCGATCAAGAGTCCGTGGCAATGGCGTATACGCACAATATACCCCCCGCACTTGCAAACGCGTCCGCAGAGCGCACACCGTCGCTGCATTCGTTTACAGTCAAATCCTCATCGCGGCGCAAAATCCTTCTGGTCAGCCATCCGTAGATCGTGGTACGGCGTTCCATTGAGAAGGAGGTGACTGAAACGGGTAAGCGAACTATTGGGTTGACATCCAGACTCACTCCGAGGAGGACCCCAGCGTGACTCCGCTGCGGTAAGGGTGAAGAACTGCTTCTGTCAATCTATTCATCCTGCCTGGGAACAGACTTGCGTGCGGGGCGATATAAAGCGGCCAAACCTACGCGAGTTTCCTGCAGGCCAGCTTCCGAGCAACATTTTGAGAATTACAGGCAGCCATGTCTATGATTTCCGTTTTTCGTCCCCAGTCGCAGAGCGTTGCTTGGAGATCATACATATGGGCTTTTTGACTAACGTAGTCCAGCGTGGAAGGCAAGCCACTCGGCTCGACCTTGTCACTGCGCAGGTTTTTACTATTTCGCTCGCTTGCAACATCCAGATTCACGGTATTTCTTTCATCACTGACCTTGCACAGTTGTTTGGTCCGGGCAATTATCTCAAGCTTCAGCCAGCCAGACTCAGCAGACAATGTGTTAAGCGTTTTCTTAAGCCGATTAAGCGCCTGAACTGTCTTGCTAGTAGTCATCTTTAGGCGAAGAAGCTGCTCATTGCGATCTTCTATTCGTGCTTGGTATTGTTTGTTCTCTATCTGGAGTTGATGAAAGTCAATATAATGGAGAGCATCACCGGTCTGTTCTTTTTGCTTCATTTGTAATTCAACTTTGTACAAGTGTGTCTTGATTGTAGAATTTTTCAGTCGAAGTTTCCCGATCACACCGTCTCTCTTTTGTAGCTTCTCTTCCATATACCGCGTTGTCTTTTCAGCCACAGTCTTGCCGGTCCGCATGCTTTCAGCTCCGACGACAATGTCACGCTTAAACTCGTAAGCATCTTTCTTCAGCTCTGAGATGCGGATATCTGTCTCTTCCAACACGGTGCGCAAAGTGTCAGCGAGGGTTTCTGCTGCCTTCCTGTGTTCCCCAGACTGCTGGCTAACCCGTTCTTGCTCTTTGATGGCAATCTCGCACTTCTGCTCTATCATCAGCTTCAGAGGCAATTGCCGTTGGCGCGTAACCTAGGGGGATATAAGTAATATGCAAAACTTCCGATATCAGACCTTTTCGCCTTCGGCGGGTAGGGCATAACAGTCGAGCCCCCCACGAGATTTTAGCCGATTTAGCCGACTCTTGTAGTTGCGTAAGATATCATTTTCCAGCTTGAGGCCTTCAATTTCTCGTTGTATCTCTTCATAGATTTGTTCCAATGCTTCTGTTTGATGATTGTCCTGAGAGGGGAAACTTTGCAGCTCCATGTCCAAGATATATTTAATGGGACTAATTGATATCTCATGATATATGTATTGTACCTACGGTATTGTGCCTACGGTACCGTAGGTACTCTACCTACCTATAATATTTCATACATCGGCCAATTCTACCAAATGCCGACTCTGGGCAGGTGTCCAGACGAGCGCCCTGTGCAGTGAAAGCACTGTACGCGGCCGCCGCCGAGGGTCACGGTGCCAGTGGTTTCAAGTTCAACTTGAAGTTGGCCCCTAGCAGACTCGGACCGTGACCCGCCGGGTAGTCACGGTGGTCCGGTGGGCACTCTGACTCGGACCAACGTGACTCTGAGTCGATTATACGTTGCACCAGGGCCAACTTGAAGGCGCCATCATACTCAGGCTCCGTTCCACCCTGTGTGGGTCGAGCGCCGTCTGTCGCGGGTCGAAGTCTCACGACTCCCCGCCCGACACGTAGGCGGGCCACGGGTCAAAGTCTAAAACTCCCCTCAGGCTGGCCAGCTCGGCGTTGAACCTGGTGCCATGGAGCCAGTCACCAGCTCCACGTCCTGATGGGGGGGCATCCCTTTTCGAGAAGAAGAAGGAGGGAGGTCCGTGCGACCACCTTACTCTGTCCTAGCCCAACGGATGGGTCCCGGAGGAGCGGGGGCGACTAGGGGGTCGCGCGCCGTGTAAAACCCGAACCCAAACCCAAACCCGGCCAGGGGGGTTGCTAGCGGCAAACTTTTCGTGCTGTGGGCTACGCCAGAAAGTTTTTCCGGCCCGAAGGGCCGGTCGGGGCGGAGCCCCGGGCACAGGGGCGAAGCCCCGGCCAGGGGGCGGATTTGGGACCATTTTATGCCCCGTTTGCACCAAAACGTGTCAAATTTGCCCAGGTCACTGATCCCAAAACGTCACGAGTCGCGGTGCTTTTTCATCAGTGACACCGTACACACTGAGGGGCGATGTCCTAGATCGGGATTTGTCGGTAGGAGAGGTATATGATCTTAAAAATCGCCAAAATTACCCTAGCAATAAAACAGCCATAAAACGCTAAAAAAAGCTAATATTAACGCCGCCGTCCTCACCAGGACGGGTTATTACATGCCCGATACGCGCTAGACAGCGTGCGCCAAGCCGAAGTCTGCGCGGCTACGCGCGTGGGACCAACCAACGGGCCAAGTTTCGACACTCAGGCCATCAATTCACCAATTTGGGTTCCGGCCCCGCGGGCCCGTCATGCACATATTCCGTAGACCTAGTCCAATTCGCAGCCCGTTTGTTTTTCGATCCTTAGCTCGTGTACATTGCTAGCGGAGCAAACCCGCCTAGGGATGCCTAATATTATGCGGCATCGGAGCTCGCATTTAACACTATGATAAAACATGGCGCGAGCATTTAACACTAAGATATGGGCCCTCGCGGCTGCTCTATTTGGTGGTCGAGGTAGTTTCGCCTTCTCCAGAAATCATGATAACCGGCGTGCCGTGATTCGGGCTTGTGATTCAAATGGCCCCGCAAAAATATTTGTGCATCCGCTATTGGACAAGAAATCTTTCGTGTCAGCAACACGTGAACGCGAGGGGGGCAACACACAAGATCTGGTGGTGCTTCTTTTTGTTCATACGGCGATAATCAGCTCGTCGAATGTTTGCATACTAGGTAATTAAATTTTATGCTCCCTGGTGCCGTGCGTGCAGAGGACTTGAACCCAAATACAAACGCCTTGCAATGGAGTATAGTAACAAACGCGTTGTGTTCTATGAGATGTCTCACAAGGCGATAACGGGTTTCATTTGTGTCCGTCCACTCACGCACGCCCGCTACTGAGTGACACTTCTTCATTCTGTAGGGCGGGATGGGGGAGTGACATTCTTGCAAGGACTAGAGGTAAATGTCTTGCCATTAGTGCAATTCTATGCCGGGGGCAAACGAGTTGAGACGTTCCCCTGCGGCCCTCGCAAAATCGAACTGCTTCGTGAGAAGCTCGAAAAATGGCAGAATTGGTATGCCCAAGACGCCTTGAAACAGGGGAAAGGGGGCTCAAGGCAGAGTGATATGTGATTATATAAAGCGTATTTAGATTTAAAAACAGGCTTTATTGCCAGCACTGAGCTTCCAGATCGACCAAGTAAATTGCGCGCGCGTGACCGCACAGATCTTGTAGGCCTACCACCGAAAGCACAAACAAAGTTGAAAGCCATGAGCACAGAAAAACTAGGTGCAGGATCAATAGCAAATTTCAAATTGATCGTTGCAGGGAAAATAATGGCGCGAGTTCCCTTACTAGCAAAGTTAAATGAAGCTCAATTGGGGACTGTCTTGAAGGAGAGTAGAATCGCTACCTACGAGGCAGGGGACGTTCTTATCTTCGAAGGCGACATCGGCAACAAGCAGAGTGGAGTTGTAAAATATAAATTGCATGTCTTATTCTAGCACGCACATCAAAAACTATAGGCCGGAGATTTTTTGTGCTTCTAGACGGCGAATGTGATGTCTTTCAGCTATCTAATCTGGCCAGTTCTAGTCGCATGCCTGGGTTTTCGCCTGATCCGACACGGACGGCTTTTGGGGGGAGGACAAATACCCTAGTTGCTGGGGCGTATTTTGGAGAACGGGCCCTTGTCACCAACGAGCCTCGTGCGGCATCAATTGTAGCCGCTACTAATGCGATTGCTCTCATCATCGACCGTTCTGCACTAGCCAGAGCGGATCGGCGGATCTGGGGTGAGGATACAACTTTTGATTCACTCGTAGATTTGCTTGAGCTCTCCTCAGAGGGCGTGCTCTGGGGCTACGAGCGAAAAGGGCCGATGCTTGAGTCGGATGACATTCTTGAGAGCAGGTCTCCATTAGGCCATCCATCCAGCGGAAATGTATCTTCTGCGCCACCGAAAGCAGGATCTGCATACTTCGAGAATACCACCATGCCGCTGCCGGTCATGCAGCGGCTTCGGCTGTTGCGCAGCGTGATTCGAGCATTTGATCAAGCTGCAGCTCGTTCACCCAAATGGGGCGACGCCGCCGAAATTTTATACCGCAAAAGGCTCGTTACGCAGCTCACCAACTACCAGCGCCAGGAGTTCAAGCAAACATTTGCTCTACTCGATCGTGATGGCGACGGCTCAATATCTGTTTCCGATCTCGCCTCACTTATGGTCGCTGTTGGAAGACACCCTAATGCTCTGGAATTGGCAAATATGATAAACAAGGCCAATCCGGAAATAGAGGGAAATACAAATTTAAACCTTGATGACTTCCTTGCCTTGATGGCCCAAGCTGAGTTTTCTGCAATGTTTCTTGAGGCCTTCAAGCTTCTTGACCCTGCAGGCCATGGTTGGGTTGAGTCAGAACTCCTCTGGCAAATGATGAACGCACTCATACCTTCCGCAGCCGTTGAGGGGAAGACAGCCATACCTGAGTTTTTTGGCGGCAAGTTAGATGAATTAGTAGATACATTTGGTGTCTCAGACGGACATATAGACTACCAGGCTTTTGTAAAAATAATGATGACGAAACAGAGATAGGAGACAATGCTTTTTAATTTCTTATTTATGAACCGTACATAGTGAATGTGGCGCTTGACAAGACTTCTATTCCTATAACGATATTCCTACCTTAAAAGAACTTGAACTTGAAGAACTTGAAGTCTAAACCAACACAACTCGAAGATCTAAGGTTTTGCCCTTCTGCCACGGATTGCCTACTGGCGTAGAGAGATATCGGCGACGCTTGCACCAGCACCAGCACCAGCACCAGCACATGGTCTAGCCGAAGTTGTCCTCTCCGTACTTGAGCTTCATTCTCAGGCACTTTCGCAGCCTCGGGGCCCAGGCTGACACCGGCACGGGCCTTGGTTTCCCCCCCCCGGGTCGCGCGGCGGCGCTGATGAACAGCGTTGCTCTCCGGGGCGTAGGCTTGGTCATTTTTGGGCTGCAATGAGGATTTGACTGTAAACGAATCCGTCGACAACTTGCGCTCGGCGGACGCGTTTGCGGATTGCGTCACGGACTTCACGACAGAAACTGCGTCGGAGCCTCGGAGGGACATACTGGAAAATATCCCACCGGCTTGGACCGCTTGGTCGCTCGGAAAAGCTCCATTTACCTAGGTTCCTCGCTCGGTCCGTGCTCCGGCGTGGTAGATCCACCCTCCTAGTGAGGTTCTTCAGGTCTTCATCGCGGCCCGGGCCTTTTACGGGCCTTCCATGCCAGGTAGCAGGGACATTTCCGATACTCAGGCTAGTTGCCCCGACAGAGTACTTTTAAGAGTAGGGACACTAGGGCCGATTAGTAAGCAACAAGAATACCGATTTACCGGGGCCGCACTCAGGCTCAAGAGATGCGCCACAAGGCCGGGGCCAGGAACGACGCCACAGGCTCACTGTGACCGTGACGTGAGGGGCTCCGCGATAACCGGATGCTGCGGAGCCCCTGACCCCATCTGTTTTCACAGAGTGCTACTAGGCTACTAGGCTCGAGTGCAGCGCGAGAGCTTATTAAAACTTGTGCGCACATGTCGCAAATTTCCTTCTTGGACTGCGAGGCGTTGTAAATGGATGTGGATGGCGTTAGATCAAAGCGGTTCGTAGCCATCGCGAACACGGCGCTATCCATCTAACTTTCCTAGGCGCCGTACAGCTGACGCAACTCCATCTGACTTAGATGGTCTATCAGACCAGCTACAGTCAGTGTCTTTGGCTATATCTGCGGCGCTTGATGGCGAGAATGCAGAAGGAAGCCACAAAAGTATGGAGGAATTACGCCAGTGGTACCAAACGGAAGTCTTCGCAGCAACTGACGCTCAGCAGCAGCGATGGGAGGAGCGACGCTGGGCGTTTCTGGGACAGTTGCAGCACACTTCTGCGTACTTCAAGATACCTCAGTGACACTCAATTATTCTCCAGGCATGTTTTACGAAAGCCACTAACACACACGGTGAGTACGACGAGCACCTACTATTACTTCTAGTCCGTATATTCTTCAGGCCTTTGCTTATAACGTTGATGCACTACTTGATAATGAGAGCAACCTTATTCAAAGTCAATTTTACTAGAGTTTGTGAAAACACGTCAAGGATTTTTTAGCTTCAAAATTGCTGTGGCAGGCTCTGCCTTCGGTGGCCTTCTATTTGTTGGACGCTCACGTTACAATGATATTGTTCTTACTCGATGTTATGATTAGACTCGGAATTTCGTGACATAAAAGACTGTAGGTTGTTGCTGATGAGACTGTAAGTCGAGTGCATTGCATTATTGTTCGCTCAATTGGTAAATTCTCTTAGCTCTTAGCAATATCAGCAAGTGTTGACTTTTGTGCACATAGGCACAGTGGGCGTGTTTGACGGTTGGTCTAGCTATGGAACATCCACCCTAGAACGTGGTCGCACAGACCGTGAATGTGAGGAGTCGGCGGTTGATAATCGGCGGCCTCTCATTTTCGACGAGGGTGAACCATTCACCCTGAGGGTAAGTGAGCGCATTCCTGATTGAATGAATTGAATGGACTTAGGTCGGCAAAAACGCAACTATAAAATTTCTTGGTTGAGCAAATATACCACGACCAAAGAAGTCGTGCCCTGAAAGCTAGACTAATATGGCCGTAGTTCCACGCAGCCAACACACTGCTTCTTCAGTCAGCCGGATGTTGCTTCTCGCGGTCCCTGGGTAAGTTAGAGCTAATCAACCTCCAACCTCCCTCAGCAGCCACAATCTCCTCAGGAAATACCCCCCATCCAAAAAACCCCCATCCAACCCCCGGACGACATACAGTGACGAGTGGAGCCTGATCTTGCTGGCCAGCCTCGGTGAGTGAACGACTTGTCTTGTGTAGGGGCACGATAGGCGTATTCGGAGGTTCTACCGCATGACTGGTGACACAGGTCCGGAGCCCAGTCGAAAATGATGCGCTGTAAATATACGCTAGTAATAAGGCTGGCGATAATCGCATAATCGCCATGGAGACTCCCCCTGAACCGCGAGAAGATGCACCAGTTCCCGTGAAGGTCAAGTTTCGACAATCTGTCAGATCATCATAATCGTTCGTAGGACGAGGAAATCGATACCAATTGGGACGAGGCCATAGAAACGTTCGACAACATGGAGTTGCGCGAGGAGCTGCTCCGTGGCATTTATGCGTACCGACATTGTTACGATTCCAAATGAGTGTTGTCGTCACATGCCTCATCATATAGGTACGGATTTGAGAAACCATCTGCAATCCAGCAGCGGGTAGGACCCGTGTCTTGCTGATCGCGACTGTCCCAAGAGTTTTTTTTTTTTCTCCTCAGGCGATCAAGCCCATGTTAATGGGGCGCGATGTTATCGCACAAGCACAGTCTGGGACAGGCAAGACTGCCACTTTCTCCATTGGTATTTTGCAGCAGGTAGACAATGGTCTAGCTGAGTGCCAAGCTCTAGTGCTAGCGCCTACTCGTGAACTCGCGCAACAAATTGTCAAGGTCATGATAGCCCTTGGTGACTTCATGTCGGTGCGGATTCATGCGTGCGTGGGCGGCACTGCAGTGCGTGATGACATACGGACACTGCAGAACGGTGTGCATGTTGTTGTTGGCACCCCTGGTCGCGTGTACGACATGATCAATCGCCGAGCTCTTCGTCTTGCTGACACAAAAATATTTGCTCTTGACGAAGCTGATGAGATGCTTTCACGTGGCTTCAAAGACCAAATTTACGACGTCTTCAAGTTCTTGCCTGAGCAGGTTCGAGTTGCCCTTTTCTCGGCAACAATGCCGTTAGAAGTTCTCGAGATCACTAGCCGCTTCATGCAGGAACCTATCCGCATTCTTGTAAAGAAAGACGAGCTCACCTTGGAAGGCATTAAGCAATTCTACATAGCTGTGGAACGAGAAGAATGGAAGCTGGACACACTCTGTGATCTCTACGAGACACTCACCATCACGCAGGCAATCATATACTGCAACACCCGGCGCAAGGTCGACTGGCTCACAGATAATATGACTCAAAAAGATTTTACGGTCTCGGCAATGCATGGCGATATGGATCAAAAAGAGCGTGACATAATAATGCGAGAGTTCCGTTCTGGGTCTAGTCGTGTCCTAATAACCACAGATCTCCTCGCTCGCGGCATTGATGTCCAGCAAGTTTCACTTGTTATCAATTACGACCTTCCAACTAATCGCGAGAACTACATTCACAGAATAGGTCGTTCAGGCCGCTTTGGCCGAAAGGGTGTTGCAATCAACTTCTTGACTTCGGGCGATGTTCGGTACATGCGTGATATTGAGGCCTTCTACAATACACAGATAGAGGAGATGCCCATGAATGTTGCTGATCTCATTTAAAACACCTGGCTGCAAAATAGCACCAGCTAGCACGACAGCGGAGAAGAATTGACGGGTCCAGTGTTGCAATGAAAAAGAAATTCGGCCGGGGCCTAAGCCGCGTCTATACTGACGGGTGATCTGCGGCTCTGGCTCTACCTGTGCCTGGTTTCTGCTTGGCTTCTCCTGTAGCTCCCTCCCCGTTCCGATACGACCTTCGACGGCGCAGGGCGGCCGACGACTAATCCCAATACACCACTAGGATGTAGGTTTAAGGGGAAACTAGCTTCCAACGTCCAGATTCACCCTTCCTGTACAAGGGGAGGGGGATACTGGTCGTCAGGTTTTCGCCTGGCCCGGGGCCTCCGAGATGGGTTGGTAAGCCCCCCTAGATCAGGGGACTGCACGGAGGACGATGACGATAGGGGGTGCGTGTATACATGAGGCCCCATTTCCGGTCCTAGTGGGTATATGTGGTGGCCCATGTCGGTCTGGCTAGTAGGATCCTAGGTACACGCACGACGGCATGACGACAGCAAAGATATACTAGGAATGAGGCAAAGATACCTGTCCCGGAGCCTCCCGCGGTCCTAGACCGGTCCCCAGCGGTCTTGTGGTCCTAGCGGGACCGTGGCTAGGACCCGGGCCGTGGGAGGCTTAGGACCGGTCCCGGGGGGCTCGTGTATATCTACTTATAAGGTAAAGCTCTAAGTCGTTATTATCCCGTTCAACAAGTTCAGTACAGTCGGATTTAGCGGCCACTGTGCGCCAGCGGCTGCACAACCTTGAAGAGGCACCATGTGTCTGACTCGGACTCGGAGACACTTTGACCCTTTCTCCCAGGGCCTCTTGGCGGCGGGGCCTTGCTGGGTTTTCGCGTGCCCCGGGATTCTTCGGGCGACAACCGAGCAAGAAAAAGTTCCCAAGTAGTATGTAATGTAACTTGGTATTTCGCCCTGCTTAGGATTTCGCCCCACACCTCCCCGGGCCCCTTTGGTGTTGATAATCGTACCAGACCTCGACCTTACCCTAGCACGTGCCTCGAGACCCTAGATTTTGAGGCGCGCGAGCTTTTGGTTCACCGCGACGACCGTCGGTACGGTCCCGAACGCGACACACTGGCATAATACGATACTATCTCCAGCTTCTCGAGCGCTTGAACGCGGCCGCAGTGTCCGGCAGTACCCCACGCATGTGCCCGACCCATTGTCGTCTTTCGCGCATGCCGTCTGGCGATTTCTGTTACGTCGCGCCGCGGGGCGGTACGCCGAGCATGATCTCAGCGACGGAATTGGTGCAAATAGCTGCCCCTGCGCGTTCCGCTGGCTTTGTTGCCTTCTCGGGCAGTCTCGGCTCAGCGAAAGTTTTTCGCGCGGAGCCCCACGAGGCTCGTTATGGGTGCGTCAAGGGCCGAGCTTCAGGTCAGCTTTTCTTGGCCGCATCGCGAACTAGTGCTGCGATTTCTGCGTGAGATTTCGCCCCAGAAGAGCATTTCGGCACGCCATAAAACCACGAAACGCGGTCGCCACGGGCAGCCCCCGACCCCGCAATCGCAGCCAGGGCCGCCAATCGCCGTGCTGTGCTGCCTCAAAAAGCCGGCCCTGAGGGGGGTCGAAAACTAGAGATACATTTCATAAAAAGCCGTAGGTACCGTAGGTGGTCAGTTTCCTTAATTCCTTACCTGCGGGAAGAGCTTTTCGCAGGATGAATAGTTGATGGGCATGCCTATTGCAGGTGTGGATTTTTTGTGTTAAAAACCGCCGTAATGACTAGCTCAGATCTTGTAACTACAATCCCCTTTCAGTGGCCTTAGTCTTCGTACGTAGCTCTGGATGGCATTGATGCACTTTCGAAGGAGGGAACATGATCAATGTACTGCAATCTGCACCGAGATACTGCGCACACAACCCAAAAGTCAAGCAGCGATATTTGTCAAATGTCGCGCTTTGAGCTCCAAGACTTGGATTGATGACACAGAGCTAGAACGTACAGGCGACACTGATCTTATGTCGGAGGATATCGCTGTAAGCGTGATGCCGAGGTGATTGAATGGATGATATTGACATGATAAGACCTGTGCAGGCCTGGTACGTCGATTGCGCATCCAACCTCTTCAAGCACGTCTGGCGTCGTAAATCAATACGTGAGACCGGTGTCGATTTGTCGCATCACTAGTCAGTCTGGGGTTTCTCCCACTCTTCAAAATGTCACTGTGGCGGCTACTTCAGAGGGAAGTTATCTGGATATTACTAATGTTGAATTTTTGGAAAATGTGCATCAGACCGCTATGGCCAAAGCAATCTGCGATTACCTGATTTACTTTGTACGCAATATAAAACAGGCGTTGGGGCTGTGTGAAGAGGTCTTGAAGAAGAAAACATCTTTAAAAGACTGGTGGTGGAAATGCCGTTTTGCTAAATGTTATTACCGCCTTGGACTATACAGAGATGCTGAATATCAACTTATTTGCTCATTGCAAGATCAGAATATGGCATTAAATGTGCTGGGGCTCTCAAAGGTATACATGCGCTTAGATCAACCTAACACGGCGCTGAAGGTGCTCCAAAAAGGCATTGAAAAGATGCCGGAGGAGTCGCACCTAAAAATAGGTGTAGCGAGAATTTATGAAATGATGTACGCAACATGCAGAAGCTTGCTATTTTATAAGAATGCTCTGGTTCTCGATGCATCTAACATTGAGGCACTAGCCTGTTTGGCTGCAAACTACTTCTATGAGCATCAACCTGAGCTGAGCTTGCGCTATTATCGTCGTCTGCTTCAAATGGGTGTTTCCGGACCTGAAATATGGAACAATATTGGCCTCTGTTGCTTCTATTCCTCACAGCTTGATATGGCACTCGACTGCTTTGATCGTGCCCTTCGATTTGCAGATGACGCTGCTGATGTCTGGTACAATATTGGACACCTTGGAATTAGCATGGGTGATTTCTACATGGCGCATCAGTCCTTCAAAATTGCATTATCTTTAAATCAGAGTAATGCGGAGGCTTTGTGCAATTTAGGGGTCCTTGCGCTGTATGCTCGGAACATTAAGATAGCTAGATCATACTTCATAAGCGCGAAAGAAGTGGCACCGACGCTCTTTCAACCACACTACAACGGTGCATTACTTGCATACAAGCTTGGAAACTTGCAGGATTCTTTCGCTATGGTGCGATCATAGGGAAGTGGCCCCTCATGCTCCCTTCGCAGGTTTCATTGGCACTTAGAGTGAATAAAGCACATGTGGATTCACGCGAGCTTAAAAATAATCTCGAATGGCACATTCGGGCACTGTGATTGAGTGTTCAAATACTGGGGTGCGCACGAGGTCGGCAGTAGTTAGAGGCAGTAGTATAGGGGTTATGTGCCATTTTTGCGGCGGTAGTATGAGAGTATTGAAGGTATAAACAACGTGGGGCCCGGCGGGCCCCTCAACGTGCCCCTCACCCTGCCCGGACACCGGAAATTCCAATAGGTACGACAGCGACTGGGGAACGATAGGAAAGAATTAGGGCGTAATTACGCGTCCATTCATACTGTCTTTCGGAGCGATGTGGTTTGGGGCGGGTTTTTTCTCCATCCGTCGCATGGCCCGTCGCATCGCGCCGCTGCTGATTTCTCTGCGTGGGGCTGCCCGCAAGGTACCGAACTTTGCACAGCCCATTATTTTAGCATACGAAACCTACGCCTCAGCAAAAATTTCCCGCCATTCGGTCGCCGCGTGGCTGTATGTTGCAGACTTCTTCTCAGAGTTGTTGGAAAAGGGATTGTTCACCATGCATGCTTATAGATTCGGTATGAATTTTCAAGTTTAAAAAACCATAGTTGGTACGCTAACCGAACTTGAAGTCTACTAGTATCAAACAGTTCATCTGAAGGAACTTACGGACTTCCCGAAAAAGGACGAAAAGGGCCCAACAGAAGTGTTTACAGACATTCATTTCGAGAAGAAATCTGTTGCTCACGAAGCCTATCACTCATCACATGGATTCTACTAGTATCACTGAGCTACCGTGACCGTGACATCCTCTAGTAGCCTGAGAACTTGAAGG
>Ga0209503_10001184_pt1 | contig 13849 bp, 21 predicted proteins | sample SouAtlMetagenome_2_FD_187448 | JGI IMG/M metagenome (GOLD analysis project Ga0209503, IMG submission 187448) | Marine eukaryotic phytoplankton communities from Atlantic Ocean - South Atlantic ANT15 Metagenome (SPAdes) (version 2) | ecosystem: Environmental > Aquatic > Marine > Oceanic | place... | reverse complement strand
ACCTTTGACAAATGTCCTTGTGCACCCATCCTGCTTGGTAATCCGGGTTAAATTTTTCTACAAACGGCAACATGCGCTTTCTTGCTAGAATACGCATAGCTAACTCTTGTTCGGCTTTTAATTGACCTTTGTCGGGTGATTTTGGTTGTGTTTTTGGTTGTGGTAACTGTTCTGCTTCGTCTGCAGCACAATAAACACACAGCCCATTGGGCTGTACGAGGTTATCTGCCAAAAGCTTCTTACACTTATAGCATTCTATCTTTGGTATTTCTGTCACCTACTTTTTTTTCTTCATCGCCGGTTTTTTGGCTTTTTTAGCCTTTTTTGCCGGTTTTTTAGAATATCCTTTACCGTATCCCATTTTTTCTCCTATTTTTTCCCAAAACATTGGTATTTGCTTACCTGCTTTGCGTTCCGCCACTAAATGTGCCGACATATAGCAAAACAAGCCCATAATCGTAAGAGTAATAACTCCTAAAACAGGGTCTATCCATGCGGGCCACTCTACATACTCATTTAACACTTCCATCGCCTCCTTGCTTGCCTAATTCTTGAATTAGGATCGTTTCTAGTCTTTGCAGAACTCCTTTTTAGTTGTCCTGCACTCCTTGCGCAATAAGATTTACGTCTTTTTGCTGCTTTTGAGCCTTTTTTAACCTTTCCAGTGACTGCTCCCTTTAATTTTGACCCAGGATTCTTCCTTCTATAGGCTTTTATGCCTTTTTTGGTCATTCCCGCCCCTTTTTTAGTAGGACGGTAGTTAGCACCCTTGCCTTTTGTGGTTTTTCTTATAGGTTTTTCCTTTTTTCTAGGCATTTTTACCTTTTTTTCCTTTTAACAGGTCTTTTTTTCGCGGTTTTTGCGGATTTTTTAAAAGCTTTAGCTGTAGGTGCGCCTTTTGCTCCCTTTTTTCGCATAGTTTCACCCGAGCCTGCTTTAATTCTTTTACGTTTTGCGTGTATGTTTGCATACAGTCCTCTTTTAGCCATACTTCTTGCCTCCTTTGTAGGATTTCTTAGTTGTGCCTTTCTTTTTCTTTTTGCCCTTCATCTTCATCGATTTGGGTTTTGCGTTTATACAATGCATATCAAATCTCCACTATGTCATAAATTGTTTTCGTAGGGACCATGAATCGCGAGACAAATGGAACCTCCGACTTTTCGTTATCGCCTGGACGTCTTTCGCCAAACTCTATATCAAATAGTTTACCATTAACTTGTAGGAAGGCGTCAACATATTCTTTAACTGTATAAGATTTACCCGAACCAATCGGTTCTATAGTTTTTGTTCCAGGCTGTCCAACCGCGGATACAATCGCCGCGCACAGATCGTCAATGTGCACGTAATCTCTAACACACGTACCATCTGACGTATCGTAATCATTTCCAAAAATAGTAAAAGTTTTTGACTCTATTGCATTTTGCGTTGCTGCGTACAAACCTTCTGGATTAGTTGGTGTTCGACCACCGACATTGAAAAAACGAAAAATTGTATAGTCTGAACAACTTTCTTTTACTATTTCCTCGGCCGCTACTTTTGATCGCGCATATGGTGACGTCGGATCATATGCTGCTCCGGTCGACGCAAAAATAAACTTTGCATTTGGAAATCTATTAATAACGTTTTTTGTTCCGACGGTGTTGGTATAAAAATATGTTGTAGGTCTTTCGACACTTTCGCCTACTTTTACTAATGCTGCTAAATGGACTACGACATCTATATCAGGTGCTATATCATTGGACGCGTGTCGGATGTCCCACTCTTCTATGTCCATGGGTGTAAGTTGTAGGCCAGATTTTTGAGAAAGAAGTTCTACTACCTGGGTGCCAATATATCCTTTGGCTCCAGTTACTACAACCTTCACTTTTTCTTCTTTTTATTCTTCTTAGCCGCCATTATGATATCAGCTCGGGTAATCTTCCCGTCTTTATTCATATCTGGAAACTTACTTGTCTTACGTTTTTTCTTTCTGGCTCTAGCCGCCATTTCGTATTTACTAGTCATTAGTTTCTCCTTTGGGTTCTAAATAAGACATGTCAACACCAGCTAACTTTAGCAGTTCAGAATCTGGCAGCCGTTCTAGCTGTTGAATCTTGTCTACATTAATATTAACTTGTGTTGCTTGTTCGGGAGCAAATAGCCCATGTAGTTTACATAGAGAATCGACGACGTTTTTTTCTTCTGTAGCATTTGCCGATTTTCGGTGGGCCTCAAGATACATGCTAGTGGCCGTGTTTCGATCGAACTTGACCTCCTCTCTCATTTCTTTGCGTAAGTATTCTAGGGCCTGGCCAATTTTTGGTTTTTTAAAAACATCGTACACGTGATCCATGTTTCTATAACCAGCAGCACGGCCGGCAGCGGCTTTGCTCATTCCTCTTATATGAAACAAAATTAGGCGTTCTTCTTGTACAGAGAGCTCAGAAAGTTTGACGCCTGCGTACGGAAAATGTGATTGAAGTTCAACTCTATCTTCTTCAGTCACTTGTATTTCTTGGGTTGCAACTAAACTCATTTCGTAAGCATAGCTTATTTGTGGATAACTTGTAAATTTTTTGTAGAAAATTTTTTTTGAAAAAGTAGTTCTATATCGCTCTCTCATTCCCTCCCCCCTGCTCCACAGGACGCCCTTCCCTCCCGATTCGTAATCTAATCTGACTTTCTAAATCGCTGGTTTGGAACCTTGTTTCGAAAAAGTGGTCGGCAGTCGCCGACCTTCTACATAGGTAAGTAGACTGGGATAATGTCATTCCAGTTGTAATTATAGGAGTATGTATGTCAAATACATTTAAATCTAAAATCGCTGTTAACTTATCTAACAGCACTGGTTCCTTTGTTGATTCAGAGGGTAATGTTAACTCTGGTTTAGGTAATACTATCGGTAAAGCCTTTGCCAACTATCCTGAGTTAGAGGCTGTGATACAAACTATCATGTCTAACCCAGAGAATACTAGACCTTTATTCAACATGAATTTTACTGAAGAGCTTTCTAAAGGCTTCAAGAACTTTCCTGTTTATAAAGATAAGAGTGGCAACATAGTTAATCAAACTAAACTTGTTTCTCTTGATATAGCAGCTTGGGCTCCAAGAGCTAAAGTTGCTAAAACCCCAACTGTTGATGTTAATGCAATAGTTGACCCAAATGGTGGTGAGTCGTAAGACTCATCACTTTTTTTTAACCGATGAGAATTACCGTCTCTGCCTGCCTGGCTCAACACTTATGTCGTATCGAGCATATAGGCACAGTGACTAACTATCATCATAACCAAAAAGGAGGTGCGGCATGATTAAATCATTCGCATATAATACTGGCCTAGCGGTCAAACAAGCAGGTAAACTTGTGTTACCTATATCACGATGGGCTGTTAACACAGCTAAAGACGTAACTGTGGAGTTCACTAAAGGACTTACACAACAACCTACACTCATCCAGAGCGACAAGCACACGGAAGAGGTTAATATTGATCAAGAGTTAGCAGAGGCAATCCACGCCGAACCAGCTCATGACCAACAAGCAAATAACGCTCCCCAACAATCATAATCATGGAAGAGCGTTCAATCCCGTTCTGGCTGCTGATACGAATCAGTGGCCACGAACATCCATACAGGAGTAACTTATGGAACTTTTAGACTACGCAGCAATTGCTGTCTTACTTTATATCAGCCTTACTATCATCAGTAGAGCTGTTATCATCGGTCTTTACGCTTACTTTATCCGCGAATGGATGAAGTCAGATGAAGATACGACCTCTTCACTCGATAGAGGTTATCAAGACCATCTCTCCCGAATCAGGGAATCTCAATCCACATAACTTATCACCAAGGGGGGCTTCGGCCCTCCTTTCTTTGTTTCTTAACTACTATCATACTATCACTGCCTGCTTACTATCATCAAGGCGCATGCCGGTGATTGCCTGCGGTTAGTTGGTTCCGTTTGTTCCACGGATATGTGCCCATGTGGAACAACTATGTGGAACCACAAAAAACCGCTTGCCTGCAACAACCGTGCCTGCGTGCTTGCTTGACGGTTCCACGGTTCCAGAAAGTTCAGAAGCGATAAGATACTGGTCGACCACCGACCTAGGATAATGAATGAATGTTATATGCTATTTTTACATGGAACAACGGAACCATGTCCGCTATCCCCTGTCGTTACAGTGCAGAATGTGTTCCACGTTATGCGGAACCAAGCGGAACCACATGGAACAAAGAATGGGCCCGCATTCGCGGGCCTTCTACATAGGTTTGTGCTGTGAGTCTGAACGCTCTGGCTAGTGTCAACACACAGACACGATAAAGTGTGTGTCGGTGGTAACGGAAAGCCCGCGGCGAGATGATAAAGCTCGCCATTAATTTAATTTTACCCTAAAACCACAAGGAGGTGCTATATGGGAATGGATGTATACGGATTAAATCCGCAACTAAAAAGTGAAAAGCCTGAAATTGATTGGAACGATTCGACAGAAGAACAGCGTGACCAATACTTTGAGGCTATAAATGTGTTCGAGAGTGAAAACCCAGGTTATTACTTTCGTAACAATGTCTGGTGGTGGCGACCACTATGGGACTACACCTGCGATGTTTGTAAGTCAGTTATGACTGAAGAAGACATACAGCGAGGTGAATACAACGAAGGCTATGAATATAGTTCAGAGTTGACTGCAAAAATGGTAGAACTGTTAGAAATTGACATAGCTAACAATGGACATCATTTATATGAGAAAGAGCATCTTAAGCAACAAGAAGAAGCTAAAAAGCAAGAAGCGTCAGGTGAAATTGACAAAGCTTGGGTTTGTAGCTATCCGTTTGACCCAGAGAATGTTGAAGAGTTCGTTAGATTCATGAAACATTCAGGAGGGTTTCAAATATGTTAAAAGAGTATTTTCGCTCAATACTAACCGGCACAGGCATATTGTTTGTGTTGTTTGGTTTGGCGACGAGTATACATTACTCGTTAATCTTACTTGGTATCGGGGTCGGTATCGGGTCAATTTTGTATTTATTATGGAGGACCACAACATGAATGCAACAACTATAACTGGTGCAGTTACTACTGCACTTTGGATATTAATCGAGCTAATCCAGTTCGGATACATGGCTTATATGACATGGAGGCATAGAAATGATACTAGTAGGAATATTTTCCGCACTAGGCCTGTTGATTCTTGCGCTTAAAGCAGGCGGCAAGAAAGCAATCGGCCATGACATTTTTGTCGACGTGCTTATAACAGTCACGCTGATGGTGTGTTTTTACGGCACATTCAGCGGCATGGCTGCAGCAATGGTTGGTGGCTTGTGTGCATCTATTGTCTTGTTCGTTATGAAGAAGACTATGCAACACGAGAAACTAACTATTGGACGAGGTAAAAAAGTGCTTGTAAATAGCAAGCCCCTCAAAATCTCAGTGCCTACGATTACCACAAAGTGGGAAACCGTAGACCCAGATTGGAGAAACTAATATGCAAACTATTAATCCACTAAACTTGAAACTGGAACTGAAAGACTGTGTCTTATCTGGCACACCCGCAATGATTTGGGGTGGACCAGGTATTGGTAAGTCTGACATACCTAATCAAGTCGCCGCCGAAATGAACATGAATATCATAGATTTTCGTGCAAACTTATTTGACCCTGTTGATGTCAGAGGTATACCTTACTTGCACCAGCAAGATGTAGGTTCTACTAAATACACAGCTTGGGCCGTTCCGGATGTATTCCCAATTGAGTCGCGTGATGGCGAACGAGGTATCTTGTTTATTGACGAGTTACCGACTGCACCACCTGCAACTCAGAATGCATTCTTACAATTATTGCTTAACCGAGAAATTGGTGATTATAAATTACCAAAAGGCTGGGCAATACTTTGTGCTGGTAATAGATTAACTGACTCCGCAGCTGTATATCAGATGCCTAGTCCAGTTAGAAATAGACTAGCACATTATGAGTTGGACCCTGTCTTAGATGACTGGGTGCAGTGGGCACACCAGAACAACATTGATTCGAATGTTATTGCATTTATTCAATACAGACCGAACTTGTTGTCGCAATTCAACCCTGATGAGTATGCGTTTCCAACACCGCGTGCTTGGTCCTTGGTCAGCAGGAAACTGCAACGAGCAAGTATCAGTCAAGATAGGTTGTTCTATGGTGTGTCCTCACTTGTAGGTGATGGACCAGCAGGTGAATTCGTTGCATTTCGTGAGATATCTGACAAACTACCGGATATTGATGCGATCATCGAAGACCCAAATAAATACAAGAGAGATGACAATCCAGCGTTGTTATATGCTCTTGCTAACGCTGTTGCAGCCCGTGCAACTGAAGATAAGATGGAAAAGATTATGAAACTGTCGGACAAACTGACAGTCGAGTATCAAGTCGTGCTTGTCAAAGGTTGTCTTGCTAGAGACAGGAACTTACGCGGTCATCCAGCAATTAAAAACTGGATTACTAAAAATGCTAACGTTGTATTGTAGGAGGAACTATGAAAACAGTTAGATTATCAGAAAACTTGAAACATGAAATCAGAGAAGCAGCCAAGAAGAAATTCAAGGCTGCTAATCCTGAAAAAGACTTTCCAAAGGATGGTATGCAGGTATTCACTGAACAAGGTTATCAAGACAGAATTAATGCTACTTGTAAACACTTCAAAGAAACATGGGGCTACGATTGCCCTACTGAGAATGTGGATACTTTAGCAATACGAGCACGATGGGAAGTAACGCAGGACGACGGTGAAGGTAATACACACACCAAAGATTATGACGAATCGTTTAATCTTAATTTACCAGATATCCAAGTCCCTACGTTTTTGTGTAGATACAGAGAAATGCAAGTCGAAGTAGAACCCGACAACCCAGTATTTCTAGAATGCATGGAAGTGCGTATGTTCAACAAAAACGTTCGCGACAAACTGTGGGACGAAGATTACAAGCTTAAAGAAGTATTGAGTGAATTCTCTACTCTTAATCAGCTTATGAAATCAGCGTCTTGGTTACAACCTTTGATACCAGCAGAACGTTTGCAAAAGATGCACGAGAAAGATGACCGTGGCGAGCGAGTAAAGCACCAAGCTGAACTTGCGGACAATGAATTATCTAGTCTAAGAGAAACGATTCTTGAAGATTCTTTATTAGGAGATGACTCATGAACCCATCATTTGTTAAAACAAGATCAAGGTTGATTCTTAGTAATCCGTTCTTTGGCACTTTATGTTTGAGACTAAAACCAGTCGAGTGGGAGGAGCAAACAGGTGCCACAGACGGTGTCCATCTTTTCTACAACCCCAAGTGGTTTGAGAAACTTACTGACATGGAGAAAGTGGGCTTTTTAGCACACGAAGTTCTTCATGTTGTGTTTCTACATATCACACGTAGAAATGAACGCGATGCTACTAAATGGAATGTTGCTTGTGATTACGCAATCAACAACTACTTAATAGCTGAAGGTTTTATATTACCTAGGGGCGGCTTAGTGGATGAGCAGTACAATGATATGACTGCTGAGGCAATCTACGCAGATTTACCTGACCAAGGTACTGATGCGTTAGACCCTGGTAAATGTGGTGGAGTTATGGACCACCCTGGAAGTGATGGCACTGCTGGTAAAGCTAGTGCCATTGAGTCCGAATTTACTGTAGCTATCCACCAAGCGGCTGAAGCGGCTAAAGCACAAGGCAAACTCTCTGGTGTTATGGAGTCGTTAATATCTGATATTACAGACCCGAAAGTAGATTGGAAGGCTGTGTTAGCACGTTTTTTGCGTGCTAACAACAAGTCTGACTTTACTTGGGTAAGACCTAACAGGCGTTTTATTGGCAGAGGTATGTATCTACCATCGTTACATAACCCATGCCTAGAAGAAATAGCAATCGCAGTTGACACATCAGGTTCTATATCTGATGAGGAACTAACACAGTTCACAGCTGAAACCTCACATATATTGCATGAGCTAGCACCCGAGCGTGTTCAGTTCATACAATGTGATTCTGAGATTAACGAGACAACCGAATACAGTCGCGAGTCTTTACCTCTTAAAGTTACATACAAAGGTCGAGGCGGAACTGAGTTCACACCTGTGATTGACTATCTAAACGAGAACCACCCTAACGTGGCTGCTCTTGTATACCTAACCGATCTAGAATGCAGTGATTTTGGCGAAGAGCCACATTTCCCTGTGCTTTGGATTACAACTAACGCGACCGACGCCCCTTACGGCGAGGTCATACAAATGCAATAGGAGGACATTATGGCATCTGTAAGTATGACACAACAACTTCAACATGACGTTGTTGGTAATTATCGTAAGCAGGTTCAAACTGCTTACGAAACTAAAGCTGATATATCTAGCACTGTAGAATGTATTGTTACTACACTACAAGACAATGCTGGACCTTCATTCTTTGAAATGCAAAACCTGTCTAAACAATATGGCAAATTAGCCTATGAAATGGTTGAGCATTACAAAGCGATGATTACTAAAAAGTCCAAACCTGCTAATAACAGGTGGGAAAACAATGATAAGCACGCACATGGGCATTTAACCAATGCTAGTGGGTATCACTACGATGAAAACGAAGAAGAAAATGTTTTTGAACCTATGAGAAGGGTTAAGAGCATTGCACTTATCGTTAACAAAAATAGAGATATTGCAACGAACTTATCTATGATATGCGACTGGAATGACCAGTATACACAACGTTGGTCAGATGAAAACGTAGTAGCACGTAGCGAAAACTTTGTTGAAGGTGATTTAGTCTTTAACCATACTTTTGCTCAACCAGTGTTTTTACCTTTTACTACAAACGGTAGTTCAAATAACCACGCAGCAAGTGAAGATTATTCACCGCATGCTGATGTGGCTATTTTAGTTACTTGTCCAAAGATGTGTGACGACATCTGTAGTATTCCAGAAACAGAAGCTAAAATAGCTCAAGCTGTAGATAAATTTGAGAAATTTTTAGAGCAGTTTACTACTTTAAAAAGGTTCTTAGATAACTACCCAGAAGGTAGGTCATTGATACCAAGCTATGCTATGGAAAAGATGGCTGCAAAGGCAAAACCACGAGTGGCTAAAAATGTTGTCCAAGAGTTAGAGGTTCCAGATGACTTGCGTGATGAAATGAACCAAGTTATCCTAGAAAATAAACTTTTGGGGGAATCATGAGTAAATCAGAACATATCGCATCTTATCCAGAATTTAACTACAACGATAAAATATCGTATGAAGATAATTTTTGGCGTTGGAGAGACTTGTCAGATTATGAACGCAAATGCGTTAATCTACCTTATTACAATAAAGACGAAGCAATAGCTAAGTTTCAACAGTTGTGGGGTTATAAAAGCAAAGGAGTACCACTATGAGTGCTATCAAAAACTATATGTGGGATGTAGGTGAGTATGCTGTAGATAACGGCATACAAGCCGCCATGACTAAGTATATCGAATCAGAAGAAGGCGTTAAAGTCTGTATTATGTTCGTTCATGCTTATGACGGCAACTGGCAACAGTTTATGTCCGATGGAAATTGGGAGGAACCTCCCATTCACTAACATGCCAAGGAGTGGCATCAGTATAGCCCAAGATTCGGTGTCCCGGCTTGGGCTATGCGTCTTAGATTACGCTACTGTAATCCAAATCTCTAATGAACCTGTTGCAACGTCTGAACCAGGAGCTACTTCACAGATAATATCAATTGTATCGTCTGCGCTGTAAGTCTTTGGACATACGTCAGCGTCCATGTGATCAGCTACACCAGTTTGTCCTGCTGTTGATGCACCGATATAGTAATCTGTATCGTCGCCATCACCAACACCCCAAACAAGAGCTGTACCACCGTCAAGGTCACTAGATTTAATCACAACATTATGCACTGTTTCACCAGCAAAAACGTCTACCATTTTGTATACGTCAGCTGCGTTAGGCGCTGCAGTTAGATTAATTTTGGAATATCTAACACCTAAAGCTCCACTTGGGAAAGGTTTAAATGATTGATTTCCAGCTACCATGTCACTTGTAAAAGTTGCCATAATATTTCTCCTAGTTGTTTATTACATCACCATGATGTAATATCTATAGTCATAAAGACATAATTGTCTTTTGTCAAATTTAATTAAGGAGTAATTAAATGCCACCTAGTCATGTGTATGTGAAACGTAATCCAATACACCCATATACCTATAATAATCCAGACGATTTACCTTATATACAATGGAAATATGTCCGCATATCAATTGCTTACAGCATGTACACCAGTAAGCAAATTGGTTGGGAACGTGCAAAGCGTTCCGAATACGAAGAATGGTGTGCAAAAATGAAAAAGTTCAAGGAGGACTTATGAAACTAAACATAACAACTAAAAAAGCAAACACAACTGGCGTTCAGTTCAGAATTGACCCAGACACTAAAAAGAAACTAACAGCCCTGAAGAAATTTTACGGGGTAGGTACGGGCGTACTGATTAAACAAATGATTGTGCAATGTCATGAATCATTATCAGAGGTAGACAAATGAGTAACATAATAGATAAAGACGGCGAACCAATAAAGTCAAAGCAAGAATTAGCACATGACCAGTTCTTCGAAGACTTAGACGAAATAATATCTAAAGCAGCAAATGATTTAGATATACCACACATATTACATGTAGGCCTAGATTATTTTGTTGGTCTTGCATATGGACTTGCACCTGATGCAGAAGATGCAGAAATAATAATAGATAAAACTATAGAGAGAGCAAAGAATGAATACAAACCTGACTAAAATATATTTAGATTTTGAAACCTATTACGACACACACTATTCACTGACCAAAATGAGTACTGCACAGTACATACACGATTCACAGTTCAAAGTTTGGGGCGTGGGGATAAAAGTGGAAGATGGAGTAACAGAGTGGTATAACGAGGATGACACCCCGGCCATTTTGGAGCAAATCGATTGGGATAATACTGCCGTCGTTTGCCATAATACTTTATTTGACGCATTTATTCTTACACAGCATTTCGGATATAGGCCAGCGTACTATTACGACACGGCGGCGATGAGCCGTGGTCTGTATCCGAACATGTCTGCAAGGCTAAAAGATTGTTGCGTGCGAGAGTTTCCAAATGACCTGGGCAAACGTAAAGGCGAAGAACTAGTAACAGCCAAAGGCGTGTACAACTTAGACCCAGAGCTGGACGCTACGATCGGCGACTATTGTATACAAGATGTCGACCTGACCTATGACCTATATCAAGCATACAAGGGCAGGTTTACAGACAAAGAGCTAGATTTAATAGATTTAACTGTGCGTATGTTTGTAGAACCTAAACTTTTATTAGACCGACCTATGCTACATGCGTATAAGGATGAGATGGCACTTCGTGCAGCGGAATCGATAGATGCGTCGGGAGTAACACGAGAAGTTCTAGCGTCACAACAAAAGTTTGCTGCGCATTTAGAAAGCCTAGACATTACAATACCTACCAAGAAAAGCCCGACCACCGGCAAACAAATACCAGCCTTTGGTAAAAATGACCCGGCATACATACAAATGTGCAACATGTACCCTCAACACAAAAATATATGGGAAGCTAGAGAAGTAGTTAAATCACGTATAGATGAGACCAGAGCACAAAGATTTATAGATTCGTGCAACCCGGACGGAACCTTTGGTATACCACTCCGATACTATGCTGCACATACAGGTAGATTTGGTGGGTCAGATAAAATCAACTTACAAAACCTACCAAGGGGTTCTAAACTTCGAACCGCGATACACGCACCCGAAGGTCAAAAGTTGTTTATTGCAGACTTGTCCAACATCGAAGCACGTATGCTGGCCTGGCTTGCAAAGGAGGCTGATTTACTTGACGCTTTTGCACAAGGTAGAGATGTGTACTGTGAGTTCGCGTCCCAGATATATGGACGCACGATTACCAAAGACAATGCACTAGAAAGATATGTCGGCAAGACAGCGATTCTCGGGTTAGGGTACGGCATGGGACATCTTAAGTTCCAAGACACCCTTAAAGCAGGTTCGCCTTCAGTTGACGTGTCGGACAGCACTGCAGCTCAGATTGTTACGCAGTACCGTGGTATGTATCCAAACATACCGATATTGTGGTCACGAGCAAAAGACTTATTGTTTAATATGATGTCGCCAAATATGTTCGGTACAAAGTACGGGCCCTTAGAAGTTGCACGTAACAGATTAACATTACCAAACAAAATGTCATTAAATTATCCAGAACTGCAATACATAGGAGGAGAGTTTTTATACTCTACATCCAAAGGCAAAATTAGAACTTATGGACCTCGTTTAGTAGAAAACATTATTCAAGCACTTGCACGAATAGTTATTACAGACCAAATGTTAGAAGTACACGCAATGCCTGAAGTTGATGTTGTTATGCAAGTACACGATGAAATTATCGCTATTGGTTCAGAAGTTAATGCAGATGTTACAATGGATAAGATACTTCAAATAATGAAAACAACGCCTAGTTGGTGTCAAGATTTACCACTAGACGCAGAAGGAGGCGTAAGCCAAATTTATGACAAATAAAAATTTAATACTTACAAGAAAAGTTGGTGATCGTGTAAAAGTCTACACAGCCCGTGGGGATTTGTGCACGATTACTGTGACTAACATATCACAAAAGGCATGCAAACTAGCCTTTGAAGCTGACGATTCTGTACGTATAGATAGAGAAGAAGTATACTCAAAAAAGGAGATTGACAAATGAAAATTACTTTTCTAAAAGCAAAAAAAGCCCTTGCAAAAGAAATTACTAAAGAAGGCTCTAGACCATATCCGCTAGTAAAAGATTTTACATCTTATGAAGAAGATGTATCTATTGATAAAAAAGGATTTAATAAATTATTTCGTGCATTATGTACCGCAGCAGAACAAGGTGCGTGTATGCACAAAGGTCCTTTAAAAAGACCGATTGTTAACGAATCTCGTGCATTTATGTCAGATCGTTCTCAAGCAACTGAATTATTAGTTGTAGATATAGACGGACTTCGTGCTATGCCAGGCAATAGCCTGGAAGCTATGGCCGAACAAATTGTGCTACAGCTACCTAAAATATTTCAAAATGTATCGTATATAGCTCAAGCTAGTGCATCGTTAGGTATAAAGAAAGACACTATATCATTACATCTTTTCTTTTTTATGGACATGCCTGTACATCCAAAGACCTTAAAAGATTACTTACGTATGGTTAATTATGAAACAGAATTTTTAGCAGAACAAATTACTTTATCAGCCAACGGCCAAAGTCTTTCGTGCGTGTTAGACCCATCTGTCGCAGATAACAGTAAGTTAATTTATTTAGCAACGCCTTTGTTTAATAATGTTGAAGACCCTTACCCCAATGGTAGGTTTGTCAAGGTTGACCGTGGACAGATTGTTCTTCCAATCTCCTCATCTTTGATTGGGGTTAGCCCCGAAAGAGTGCACACTCTTGGTTTGCAAATCAAAGATAACTTAAGGAAGAAAAGTAATCTTCCTAAAAGAACAGGTAAATTGTCTACGGTCAATGTTGCTGGAGAATCGCACGAAGTACTTAACAACCCAGACCAAATGACTATACAAATCTCGCGTGTAGCAGAACCTTTTGTAAACTGTAATGTAAACGGAGGAGACAGTGGAGGGTATTACTTCTTATTAACTAACCCTCATTACATGTATAACTTTAAAGGAGAACCTATTTGGGAAATAGAAAAAGCAGACCCAGATTTTTACAGAAGTATATTTGAAATTTTCGCCGATAAGATAGACAGCGAAACTAAAAAGAAACCTATAGTGTTACGTGATTTCTTCACAGACACATATTTTAATGGAGTATTTGATGAAACAAA
>Ga0209503_10001180_pt1 | contig 13887 bp, 14 predicted proteins | sample SouAtlMetagenome_2_FD_187448 | JGI IMG/M metagenome (GOLD analysis project Ga0209503, IMG submission 187448) | Marine eukaryotic phytoplankton communities from Atlantic Ocean - South Atlantic ANT15 Metagenome (SPAdes) (version 2) | ecosystem: Environmental > Aquatic > Marine > Oceanic | place... | reverse complement strand
GAACGTCTGAAATAAGTTGCTAATGTAGAAATCTCACTATCACGTAAGGATGACTTCAGATTAAAGCGTAAATAATCAATCTTTAATGACTCGGCTTCCAACGAACCAAAATCTTTAGTATAAATATAAATTTTATTACTTATTGTTTTTTTTGCCATCGTTTTATTAAATTAAGAACTTTTAAAAAGGGAATCGAACTTGTTTTTATGAGGTTACTGAAGACCCCTGGTGAGCCTATGATTATGGTTCGTAAATTAACGATGGAGGTTATTGAAGAGGCAATTCAAGCCTATGCAACACATAGATAGGCCTATTGGTTAAGATTGTATCATTTTTCATCATTCATTGAACCTAGCATGTTTGATACATTAGAAAAATCCGAAGATGCGGGATTCATTAAATTAGACGAGTTAGACAATGAATGTAAAAATCTTTAACTTTCTGAGAAAATTTAGAAACTAATATTTTAAGAAAAAATCCTGATGATAGAACGGTGGATTGGATTATTGATCTAATTGGTAATACAGGTAAATCATCCTTTGCACGTGTTTATATTTCGAAGGAAATAACGGATGGAATTTTTATGAAATTAAATTTTATAATATGATAAATTGAATTAAATTATAAATATGCTTATAACTAAACCAATGTCTAAAAAGTACGTATTTCATTATTTGAATGATACGCAGTACAAAAGGTATGCTCGAGGAATTTATTTATGGGCTACAGGGATGGGAGTTTGGGGGATTGTTCCTGAAGCAGCTACAGACGGTGTAAAAAGAATAAATTCAAATAGTTTTTGAGATTTACCTTTGATTTGTTAGTACTTTAAAGGTAAATCTCAAAAATCTTTTTATTTTTATTAATATAGTTCGTCTTCTTGGTGCACTAGAATAGTACAATCTGACTTAGGATAAGCAATACAAGTTAATACAAACCCAGCTTCCATTTGATCATCATCTAAGAATGTTTGTTCTGATTGATCAATTGAACCTTCTGTTACGTTACCTGCACAAGTCGAACATGCCCCAGCACGACATGAATAAGGTAATTCAATACCTTGTTCCTCAGCAGCGTCTAGAACAAAAACATCATCATTACAATCAATGGTTGAGTTGATATCATGTTCTTCACTTAATAATGTCACTTTATAAGTAACCATATAACTCCTTGTTTTTAATAATTTAAAAATAAAGTTTGTTTAACTTTACTTTTGTATACTATACATTATAGCACGTAAATTTGATAAAAATAAATTTTTTCTTTTAAAAGTTTTTAATTTTATTTAAAAGTCTGCTTTAAACGACTTGCTTTTCCTTTACGATTTCTTAAATAATAAAGTTTGGAACGTCGAACTTTTGAAGAACGTAATACAGTAATTGAATTAACTTTTGGTGAATGAATTAAAAATACTCTTTCAATACCAATTCCTTGAAATACTTTTCTTACAGTTATCATTGTATTAATTGAACTGTTTTTTTTAGAAATAATTGTACCTTCATAAAATTGAATTCGTTCTTTATTACCTTCAATAATTTTAACTCCAATTTTTACACTATCTCCAATGTTAAGACTTGGAATACCAGTTTTAAGGAACTGATTCTCTAAATTTTGAATTGTTTTTTGGACATTTAATTTATTCATGATTTCGAAATCTTTTTCAAAATTATTTTTATAAACTTAAGTTTACAATTAGATTATAAAAAAAACAACATTCAATTAATAACTATGAACTTTGCATTCGACTGGATTTGAACCAGTGATATTAACGGATTATGAGTCCGGTGCCTTCGACCACTCGGCCACGAATGCAATTATGGAACTGATGGGAATTGAACCCATGTCCATTTAAAATTGTTTAATATACTCATTCACAGGCATAGTTATATGAAACAAAGTTTTTAAAAAGTTAATTGAAACTACACTGAAAAAAAAATATCTAAAGGTAGTAAATAGACGTATTTAACTATGCAACAGATAATTGTAACATATTTGAATAATTTTTATCAATATTAAAGATCGTTCTAAAAATAGAAGAAATCATAAGATTAGCATTTATTTAAGTTTTGCAGATTTTTACGAAGAATACATGCTTCGACCTGAATCATATATTAACTAATTTTAAATGTCGAAACCAGATCAGCCCCAGAATTCATTTAATTTTCATTACAATTTCTATATAAGCATGAAGGGAATCGAACCCTTGACATTCAGAATCGGAATCTGATGCTCTATCCACTGAGCTACATGCTTTTATTGAAATTTGTTTACAACTTAAGATCATTTCTTCTAATTTTGAGTTTAGAAGAAATAACCAATATAGGAAATAATTAATAATAAATTTTTCCACCACCCCATTTTTCACTTTGAATTTTTGGTTGAACCAAAATATGACCAGCAATTGCAGTTAAATCTTCATCAGTCACTGAACGCATACGAGGGTAGATATCTGCACTTTTAATACTTGGATGAACTTCAGCAATTGATTCTAATCCATCATATGAAGTTGGATTCTTTAAATAATCAACTAATGCACCAACATTATCACGACGAGGTGTTGCTAAACTTAAAGCTTCAGGATCTAAACCAACGTTAGGATTCGTTTTTGAAATACCACCTAAATGACAAGCTCCACATGTAGCATTAAATAATCGTTTACCACGTTTAACTTGTTCTGGAGTCAAAATAATCGTCTTTCCTGATCCATCTACAACGACTGTTCGAGTTGCTTCATCTAAATCAATTGCGAATGATGCTGTTACAAATACACTAAAGATACTAAAAAATACTAAAGAAAAAAGTTGTGAATACTTTTTAAACATAATTTTAAAATAATTATTTACAAATTTGAAACCAAGATAATATTTTACTATTTTTTTTTTAGTTTGGAGATGTTCTTTACGAGTCCCCTGAGTCGAATATTCTCCCATCCAGCAACTAATACAGTTACTATAATTAAAACCTGACCAAAGAGTAAGATTGGATCTAACCTCCATCCATGAATAATTAAAATGCAACTATAAAGCAAGCAAATTGTTGCAAAAAAAATATCTTCATCCCTTGCTACTTCTGGTTTAATATGTCTAATGAAATATAGTGTTAATATGCCCAAACTTAGAATAATCCCTAAGAAAATATTTGGTCCAAAACTAAAATTTAGCATAAAACCTAAGACTTTAAATTAATATATTTTATCTTAAATTAACTAGAAATAAAATTAATGAAGTGTTTAATTTTAATAGGTAAAAAAAAAGAATTCTAAATTGCTATATAAATCTTTAATTTATAATTCCGAAGAATGACTTATAAAATTAATTAAAAATCAATATTAGAAATTTCTTGTTACTCGATCTTGTTGACTAATAAAAACTAAAGCTCCGCCAATAACTAATGCAACAATAGCACCTGCAAATAAACTAACAATAAAATTTCCTAGTGAAGGTGTCATTTTCTAATTTCCTGTTATTTTAAATAATAAAGTTAAAAATAATAATATTAACTACACTACTCATTGTATCAATTTTTATAAAAAAATTGAAATTAATATTTAAATAAAATAATTAAGAATACTAATTGGAAATGATCGTTATACTTCAAAACTAGAGATAAGATTAATTTCCTTTATATGGTTCAAGTTAAATAGGATTTAAAGAATGTTAGATAGGTTTCGAAGTCTTAAAGAAATTAATTAAAAAAGATATAGATTTAACACGATTAAAAAGAAATTATTTTGTGCTGCTATCTTACGATTCTAACACGTTAAATAAACTTAAATCTATTAAATACTATATCCTTTAAGAAGATAATAAAATTTATTGAGCGAGTCAAGTAGAAAATAATAAGTTGAACAAAATTTTTTTAGAATATTAAATAAATTATGCTATATTAGAAGCGTAGCCCGGATAGCTCAGTTGGTAGAGCAGTGGATTGAAGATCCTCGTGTCACCAGTTCGAATCTGGTTCTGGGCACTATAAATTAGGTTTGAAGTCGTAGAATTTTGTTCGGTTCTTGTCAAATTCTAATTGGACTATGCCTGTTGGTCCATTTCTTTGTTTCGCGATAATTAATTCTATTAATTGCTGAGTTTGAGTTAAACCCTGAGAAATAGGATCTGATAACATTAAAACAAGATCAGCGTCTTGTTCAATAGATCCACTTTCACGTAAATCTGATAAAATTGGTTTTTTATCCACTCGCATTTCAATACTTCTACTCAGCTGTGATAAAGCAATTATTGGAATATTAAATTCGCGCGCAAGAGTCTTTAGGGATCTAGTAATTTTTGATAATTCTTGAGCTCGATTTTCTGTTTTTAACTTTGAATCTTGCATTAGTTGAAGGTAATCAATAACAATAAGCCCAATTTGATTTTGTTCAAAAATTATAGTCTTTAACTTTAATTTTATATCGTGAGGTGAAAGATTAAATGTATCATCAACAAAAAATGGAAGTTTTGATAAAATTTTTATCATTTTATGTAACTTAATCCATTCATTTTGATAGATTTTTCCACTTTTTAATCTCATTTGATTAATATTAGTTTCCATAGATAAGAATCTATACATAATTTGTTCTTTCGACATTTCTAAACTAAAGAATAAGATCGGAAGTTTTGAATTTTTCATTATATTTGAAACAATGTTTAAACTTAAGGCTGTTTTTCCCATAGATGGTCTACCTGCAATAATAATTAAATCTGATTTTTGAAAACCTTGAGTAAAAGTATCTAACTCATCAAATCCTGAGGGTAATCCTGACAAAACAGGATTTAATGATTTTGTCTTTAATTCAAGAAAAATATCATTCAATAATTCCGCACTACTACACAATTTTTGGGTTTTAATTTCACTTGTTAAATTAAATAGTTTATTTTCTATCTTATTTAAAATCATTTCTAATGAAAGATTTGTTATATAACTTGAGTTTATAATTTCATAACCTATTTTGATTAATGAACGTCTAATAAATTTCTCTTTCACTAACGCTAAGTATTCTTCCAAGTAAAATAGATTCGGAGTTTGATTAAGAAGTTCGACAAGTATTTTCACCCCCCCAATTTTTTCCAGAAGCCCATTTGATTGTAAAAATGTAATTAATGTAAAAGCATCAATTGCTAATTTCTTTTTATACATAAAACTAATAGCTCTATAGAGTTCTTGATGGTTTTTAAAATAGAAAGCATCAATTGAAAGAGTTTGTACCGTCAGATCAATTGCTTCAGAATTTACTAATAAACAGCTTAAAATCATTTTTTCTGCTAAAAAATTGTAAGGTAAATATCTATTAATTAATTTTCGACTATCAGTTGAGTAAAATTGTTGCATTTTAAAATTTTGTAGTTAATTAAGATGAAACTTGTAATTTTAATTTATTAAGTTTATATTAAACATACGCGTCCTTAGTTCAGTTGGTAGAACGCTAGTCTCCAAAATTAGATGCCGAGGGTTCGAGTCCTTCAGGACGCGCTTCTCTTTTTTAAGAGGTTTTTCTTAGTAATTTATAGAATTTGATAGGTTAAATGTTTTGTAATGGATTCAACTTTAAAAGTTAAAGTAAAGTTGAGTTAATTTTTAAAAAATTACAAAAAGACTTTAATCAACCTTACTAAACTATACAAAACAAGTAAATTGTTATGGCTAAAAAAATTACTGCACTAATCAAGCTTGCTTTGCCAGCAGGAAAAGCAACCCCGGCTCCTCCAGTAGGGCCAGCATTAGGTCAACATGGCGTTAATATTGCAGCATTCTGTAAAGAATATAATGCACGCACTGGTGATAAAGGTGGACTTATTATCCCCGTAGAAATTTCAGTTTATGAAGATCGAAGTTACAATTTTATTTTAAAGACACCGCCTGCGTCTATTTTATTAGTAAATGCGGCAAAAGTTAAAAAAGGATCTTCAACCCCAAATAAAATTATGGTTGGTTCAATAACAAAAGCGCAGCTCGAAGAAATTGCAAATGTTAAATTACCAGATTTAAATACTAAAAAAATTAGTAGTGCTATGAAGATCGTTGAAGGAACTGCTAGAAACATGGGTATTTCTATTGTAGATTAAGATAAAATTAAAGAAGTTTTTAATGGAGAAAAAATTATGCGAAAATTGTCACGTCGTCATAAAGAAAATTTAGAAAAAGTGAAACAACCTATTTATTCAAATCTTGCAGAAGCTATTGCAATTCTAAAAGAAACTGGAACAGCAAAATTTATAGAATCTGTAGAATTGCATGCAAATTTGAATATTGACCCCAAATATGCAGATCAACAACTTCGAACTACTGTAACTTTACCAAATGGGGTTGGTAAACAGGTAACAATTGCTGTTTTAACCACTGAAGAAAATTTTAAAGAAGCAGAATTAGCCAATGCTGATATTATTGGAGATGATGATCTTATTGAACAAATTACTCAAGGTAACATTAATTTTAATCTATTAATTGCTACACCAAATATGATGCCTAAATTAGCTAAACTCGGTAGAGTTTTAGGTCCAAAAGGGTTAATGCCATCTCCAAAATCAGGTACGGTTACAAGTACATTAACTGAAACATTAGATGAATTTAAAAAAGGTAAATTTGAATATAAAGCTGACAAAACAGGGGTTGTTCATGTTTCCTTTGGAAATATAGCTTTTACTAATATTCAATTAATTGAAAACTTAACTGCCTTATATCAATCAATTGAACAAAATCGACCTTCAGGTGTTAAAGGAAAATATTTTAAAAATCTATATATTTCCACAACTATGGGACCATCTATTCAGTTAGATTTAGATATTTTCTCTTAAAATCAGAGTTTTATTTTTCTACAAAACTAAGAATACCGTAAAAAGAATTAAAAATTATTATGTCAGAAAAAATTGATCAAATAGTTGAAGATTTAAAAACTTTAACGTTGCTAGAAGCTTCGGAATTAGTAACTAAAATTGAAGAAACATTTGGCGTGGACGCCTCTGCTGCAGCTGCTGGCGGAACAATGGTTATGGCAGCTGCTCCGGCAGCTGCAGAAGAAGTTGAAGAAAAAACAGAATTTAATGTAATGCTTGACGAAGTTCCTGCAGATAAAAAGATTGCTATTTTAAAAGTTGTGCGTGGATTAACTGGATTAGGATTAAAAGAAGCAAAAACATTAGTAGAATCTGCACCAAAAGTAATTCAAGAAAGTTTAGCAAAAGATGCGGCTGAAGATGCTAAGAAACAGATTGAAGAAGCTGGTGGTAAAGTATCACTAAATTAATTTAAGCTAATAAACATAAAATTATCTTGTTTTAATTATCTTTTTTTACAAAATTTTTTGTTTCTATACAAGAACTATTTTTAGCAAATCTAGGTTCTTTACTATTTCCAAGATTTCTTCATAGTCAAATAGCACAAATATTTTATATATTTCGAAACTATCAAAAGAATAAAAATTTGATAGTTTTGATATATCTCATTTCTATGATAGATACAATAGAATTTAGAAATGAATCAAATAAAAATAACTACAAAAAAGTATTAAATAACCTAGAACTTCTATTGAAAGTTCAATAGATAGTGCGGAAAGATATGCAATTAAATTTAATTAGATTAGAAAAACAAAATAGTAAACTACTAGATTTGGATAAAGAATTAAATTAGTAATTAGAGATAATTGTATCAAAATGAAATGTAGTAAAGAAAGCTTACTAAGACAAAAAACACTGGAACTTAAAGCGTTTACCGAAACGTGATCTGATTAATTCTGAAATCTACAATTTTCTAACAAAAGAAAGTCAAGATTCAAGTTATATAGTGAAAAAAACAAGAATTGTCGGTTCATCAATTGTAACTTAAGCGAGGTTGATATTAAAGAAACAATTTTTAACGAATGTACATTTTTGAAAAGTGGTTTCAATTCCTGAATCTGATTTTTACTCAGGTCATTTCAGTAGTGTCATTCTGAAATTCGAAGAATTACTAAGAAATGAGCAGATAAAAGAAGCAATTAAAGAAAGACCAGAAAAATAACGGCTTTTGATAGAGACTAAAGCTTAAATAAAAAATACTTAGCAACTATTGTCGTAGCTTGTCGCAATTCTTGGGCAAATGTGCCATTATTTTTTGCACACACTGTATCATTAATACTAAAGGTCAGCAGTTTTGGACTCGCACGGTTCGGGTTTAAAACCTAAGTTAAATGGTATGTTATGATTAGAAATTAAACCGTGCAACATTAGTCAAGAATTTTATCCAAGACTATTTTGCCAAATTGAGCGCCTGCGGTAATTAGTGCCGGATTGCCTGTTACCCCTCCGGAAAGCTTGAGCCACAGAGTACATTCTACGTAAATTACTTCCACTTTACCAAAAAATAGTTAAAAGCTATCCTAATCCCTCGTGATGAAGCGCTTATTGGATGAGTCATTTCTGTAACTTTTTTCACTTTTTTGGTAAAATCAAGAGTTGGCAACACAACTGGGATGAACTTCGTAGCCTTACTTCCGATTTTAACTAAATTTGTGGGTGTTACGAAATAAATGATTTTAGTCATTATATTCCTCCTTTAGCAAATAATAAAGGAATTAACCAGCCAAGAATGGTGATAATTTTAATTTACCTGTCGCCTACCTACTCAACGTTACTTAATAGTAAAACAAATATTAAGACAGTGATACCAGCAATGAAAGTGATCATATTTCCTTCTTCCATAATAGTTAATTTTATATAGATACCCCCAAGGGAAGTCGAATCCCTGTCTGCTCCGTGAAAGGGAGCTGTCCTAGGCCACTAGACGATGGGGGCAATTAGATTCTTAGTAAGAAGCGGGCAACGCGATTCGAACGCGCGACATCAACCTTGGCAAGGTTGCGCTCTACCACTGAGCTATGCCCGCTAAACCAAGTTTACTAATACAACGAGAATATACAGAAAATTAAAAGTCCTGTCAATATTTAATTTTATTTTCTTATTTATAAAATAATTAAATATTTTAAGATCCAAATTTTGGAAAGGCAATTTAAAATAATCCTTACAAAAATTTGTAAAAGATTATTTTAGTGGATTCGCGTCTAAGAATGTCATATAGAGACACGAAAATGGCTCTGAGAAGATAGATTTGATACTAAAAGACTCAAAGAAATTCTAGTCTTTTTAATGTCCAATTTTAAACTATATATTAGAGTTTCTTTAAAAATTTATTAGTATAACTGTCGAAAGCTACTTTAAGTACTTTTGTATCCTATAATAATAATTACTTTACCAGAAACCTAAAGAAACTGCCTTATCAATCGGCAAACAAGCACCAATTCCTAGCCAAACAGCAGTAAAGAATCCTAATATAAAAGTTAAACTTGCAATTGGACGGCGGAATGGATTTTGGAATTTATTTACGTTCTCAATAAATGGAACTGTAATCAATCCTAATGGAACTGCAGCCATTGCTAAAACACCTAATAATTTATTTGGTAATACGCGTAATAAATTAAATGTTGGGAAGAAATACCACTCAGGTAAAATTTCTAAAGGTGTATTAAATGGATCTGCTGGTTCTCCTAATTGTGTTGGTGCTAAAACAGCTAAACCAACAATACATACTAGTGTTCCTAACATACATATAGGGAAAACATATAAAAGATCATTTGGCCACGCTGGCTCTCCATAGTAATTATGACCCATTCCTTTTGCTAATTTGGCACGTAATTTTGGATCAGTTAAATCTGGTTTTTTGATTACTGACATAATAAAAGCTATTATAATTTATATTTTATTTAAGATTTTAATAAAAAGGACTTTTACCTTATAATGGTCCTGAAATACCCTGTTTCCGAATCATTAAGAAGTGCGTTAACATTAAAACAGCAGCTGCTAAAGGTAATACAAATGTATGTGCACTGTAAAAGCGTGTTAATGTACTTTGACCTACACTCTCTCCACCACGTAAAATTAATACTAATGGTGGTCCAACAACTGGCACTGCGGCAGGAACACCAGTTACAATTTTACAAGCCCAAAATCCTACTTGATCCCAAGGTAATGAGTATCCTGTTACACCGAAAGATACAGTAACAACTGATAAAGTAACACCTGTAACCCAAGTTAATTCACGTGGTTTTTTAAACCCACCTGTTAGATAAACTCGGAAAACATGTAATACCATCATTAATACCATCATACTAGCTGACCATCTATGTAACGATCGAATTAACCAACCAAAGTTTACACTTGTCATAATATATTCAACTGAAGCGAATGCATCAACAACACTTGGTCGATAATAGAATGTCATTGCAAAACCTGTAGCAACTTGAATTAAAAAACATGTTAAAACAAGACCACCAAAACAATAGAAAATATTAACATGAGGAGGTACGTATTTACTTGAAATATCATCTGCAATTGCTTGAACTTCTAATCTTTCTTCAAACCAGTCGTAAACTTTATTCATAATAAAATTTTTAAAAATTTTAAACGCAACTAAGCATCGCTATTTTAATCCTTATCAAAGGCGAGAGTGGGATTCGAACCCACGGAACCCGCAAAGATTCATCTGATTTCAAATCAGACGCAATCGACCAACTCTGCCATCTCGCCAAAAGATTAGCGATAAAACTAATCTTTACAGTTAATTAATATTAACTTTCATAAGTACTAATTCCACTAAATTTAATTGAAGCCGGATTTGGGTTTTTTCCAATTGAAAAATCCCGACTATTAACGGCAGTTCTACCTGGGTTTACTTTTTCAGGGAATACGCCATCTTTAGGATGTAAATATTGAACTTCACCACTTGGAAAAATTCGGTAAATCTTATAGTCATTAATTTTAAAAGTTCGTAATTGCGTTCCCAGCGCTAAACATTGTTCTTTTCGCGCTAAGTATAACAAATTTTCTCCATTACGCATAATGGCCGCCCCACCCGTTGGCATTTCAAATATTTGTTCTTTTGAACTAGTCCAAGTAATAGCATATTTTTCTTCAACTTCAGCGGCACGTAACCATCCGCCAGTACTTCCTCCAAAAGTTGGAAACGGTGTTTGTAAATTTAATGTCATCTGTAAAACTTTATAAATGTTTAAGGTTCAATTTATAATTTTATTAAAAAAAGATTTTTTTTATTAAATTTATAAAAGTTTCTAGCGGAGAATGGATTTGAACCATTGACCTTCGGGTTATGAGCCCAACGAGCTACCAGACTGCTCTACTCCGCGAAGAGTCTTAAAAATCATATTATATTATTTATTGGATGATACTGAAGTATGTTACGTTACAATCTCTATTTTTGTCAATAGAAAAATTCGAAAAGGTTTATTCTAAAAATCTTATATTCTCGATTGAGAATAAGTAAGAAGGTCTTAAAAAATCTCTTTACAGTAATTCATTTTTAAATCTTGTAAACCTTTGTCTTATCTTAATCGACATTTGGGAGCTTATCAGATTATAGTTTTAAAAATATAATCTGTAAACTCAATTTTCCATACTCTCATTTGTTCAAACTTTCAACGTTTAAATTTGTAAGCAATAGGATAACTTTTTCAAAAACTAATCTTGAAAGATTTTTCTAAAAAATAATTTCATTTACAAAAACTTGATTATAGATTTTGCAGTTTAATGATTCATCTGTAACTAAAGTTAATTTATCTAAAGCAAAATTATTTTTGTTAGTTCTACTATAATTTACTTTCTCAAACCTTACAAAAACAGGATAAAATATTCCACTTTGATCAACTTTTACAACAGTTCCAACCTCATTAAACCAGTAAGATTCTGGTCTTAAAATTTGTACTTTTGAACCACGATTTACTATAAATTTATATAAATAAGTGATTTAAGCTAGTAATAATATAGTTTATTTTAGAATTACTTACACAATAAAATTCTAAAAAGTTGTTTTTACCATTAGAATTATGTTATCCTTATTGTAAGAACAACCCTATATATAAATTAATGAACAAATCAAATGGATCGTAATGTAATACAAAAAATTTTGATTGGATTATTTCTTTTAACTTGTATTTTTATTGGTCTTCGAGCATTTAACGTAATTGATTTTAATGAGAATGTATCAAAATCAGTTCCAAACGCCAATGTAAGTAGCTCTCAAATGACTTATGGTCGATTTTTAGAATATCTAGAAATGGGCTGGGTTAAACAGGTTGATTTTTACTATAATGGCCGAAATGCTATTGTTCAAGCTTCTAGTCCAGAATTAGGAAATCGACCACAATCAATTCAAGTAGAGATTCCTGTTGGTGCTTCTCAACTTATTCAAAAGTTGAAAGAATACAATATTAATTTTGACGCTCATCCAGCTCCACGAAAAAATATTTTTATATCAATCGCAAGTAATTTACTCTTACCTTTAATTTTTATAGCTGGTTTAATTTTTTTCTTCCAAAATTCCGAAAACTTTTCGCAAAATTCTGGATCATCCCCTATGAATTTAGGAAAGTCGCCTGCTAGATTTGATCAAAAACCTGATACTGGAATTTCATTTGATGATATTGCTGGTATTGATGAAGCTAAAGCCGAATTTGAAGAAATTGTTTCCTTTCTAAAAGAACCAGAGCGGTATACAGTTGTTGGAGCAAAAATTCCAAAAGGAGTATTGCTAATCGGACCTCCAGGAACAGGAAAAACTTTATTAGCTAAAGCGATTGCTAATGAGGCAAATGTTCCATTTTATAGCGTTGCTGGCTCAGAATTTGTAGAGATGTTTATCGGTATTGGAGCTGCGAGAATTCGTGATCTTTTTAAAAAAGCATCTGAGACTAGTCCTTGTATTGTTTTTATTGACGAAATTGATGCTGTAGGCAGAGAACGTGGTGCAGGAATTGGCGGTGGAAATGATGAACGTGAACAAACTTTAAACCAATTATTAACTGAAATGGATGGGTTTAAGGAAAATAAAGGTGTTATTGTAATTGGTGCTACAAATCGAGTAGATATTTTAGATGCAGCCTTATTACGTCCAGGTCGTTTTGATCGCCAAATTACCGTAAATTTACCTGATCGATTAGGTCGAATTGGTATTTTAAAAGTCCATGCTCGAAATAAACCTTTTGACAAAGATGTTTCGTTAGTTCAGTTAGCGAATAGAACTCCCGGATTTTCTGGAGCAGATTTATCCAATTTATTAAATGAATCAGCTATTTTAGCAACTCGCTATAAAAAGACAACTATTACTAAAAATGAAGTAAACGAAGCTGCTGACCGTATTATTGGTGGTATTGCTGGAACGGCAATGGAAGATACTAAAAACAAAAAATTAATTGCTTACCAAGAAATTGGGCACGCTATTGTCGGCTCAGTACTAGAAAATCATGATGAAGTTGAGAAAATAACATTAATTCCACGTGGAGGAAGAAAAGGTTTAACATGGTTTATCCCAGATGAAGATCAAACCCTAGTATCTCGATCTCAACTATTAGCCCAGATCATGACAATTTTAGGTGGACGGGTAACTGAACAAGTTGTCTTTGGTTCTCCAGAAATAACTACAGGTGCTAGTAATGACTTACAACGAGTTACTAACATTGCTCGTCAAATGGTCACTAGATACGGTATGTCAGCTATCGGGCCAATTGCACTTGAGGGTAATAATAATGAACAACTATTTACTGGAGGTGAATATCAGGAAGCTATCGCAAATAGAATTGATAGGGAAGTTCGAAATATTATTGATCACTGTGAACAAGTTGCGACAGAAATTGTTTTAAATAATAGAGTTGTTATTGACTTAGCTGTTGAAAAACTATTAGAAAATGAAACAATTGACGGACAAGAATTCAGAGAACTGGTCTCAAAATATACTGTTCTTCCATCAAAAAATTAAATATGTTTCATCATTCCTTTTCTATCCTAACTACTAATTCCAATAGTTAGGATAGAAAATTTGATTCTGTTTAGATTTTAAATAAAATAAATTATA
>Ga0209503_10001175_pt1 | contig 13905 bp, 8 predicted proteins | sample SouAtlMetagenome_2_FD_187448 | JGI IMG/M metagenome (GOLD analysis project Ga0209503, IMG submission 187448) | Marine eukaryotic phytoplankton communities from Atlantic Ocean - South Atlantic ANT15 Metagenome (SPAdes) (version 2) | ecosystem: Environmental > Aquatic > Marine > Oceanic | place... | reverse complement strand
ACCTATTTCGGATGACAAGAACGTCGACGAAGAAACACTTTTAGCAAGAGCAGAAGCAACAACAGCAGTAGCATCTGTAGCCAGTAATGGTTTTTTGGGAAAAATCTCGAAAGAAGACACGGAAATGCGTTCTCAAGCGGATAGAAACAAAGAAGTAAACGATTGCGTCGATGACGATTTTCGATTCAGAGGAAAATATGCTTGCATTTGGGCCAAAGAAAAGAGAAGAAGGAAACGATGCGAAACACTACACAGGAATAAACCTATAGCAGAAAGATGCCGAAAAACCTGCAACTTCGAAAATTGCAGGACAATTTTAAATTCAAGAAATAAGCTTTCGGTCGGAGTTTACTATTATCCCTGGTGGGCTGGCGACTTCCACAGAGGATCAAAATCGGATCTCTACTTGAGAAGACAATTGGAACCCCAACAGTTCCCCATGCTGGGCGAATATGACGATAGAAAACCGAGCATTATTGCGAAACACCTTCAGTGGAGTCGCCAAAACAATATCGATCTCTGGGTTACCAGCTGGTGGGGAAAAGATAGAAGAGAAGATTTAAACATCAAAAACAACATTTTGGTGCACCCAAAGCTTGGCGATCTCAACATTGCTATTTTTTATGAGACAACGGGGCGGATAAGAGAGAAAGACAATTATTCACTCGAAAACGTCCGGCCCGACATGGAGTATCTGTGCCAGGAATACTTCAACCATGACAATTATTATAAGATGGGTGTCGATACAGAAGGGAACCCCGATAGCACCTCCAGTGTACGGCGTCCGGTCATTTTTGTCTATCTCACACGCAAATTGGAACAACTGGGTATATTTTCTAACGTCACTACCCTGATGAGAGATAGTGCAAAGGATGCCGGTTGTGGTGAGATCTTCATAATAGGAGATCATGTCTTCCAGCGACCACCGAAAACAGAGAGCGAGTTAATCCCTTTCGACCTCCTGGATGGTGTTACTAATTATGACGTATATGGATCAATGCGAGGTGAGAAATACGGAGGTTACGTCGGGAGCCGAGAAAACGTTCATCAGTACTACGAGGAACAGAATGAGTGGAGGGGCCTCGCTAAAGCCCGCAACTGCTCTTTTATTCCTGCTGCTTCCCCGGGATATAATGACAGAGGTGTTCGCCCGGAAAAAGAGCGTGTGCCCCTTTCACGTAGAATCAACGCGAATGCTGGTGAGGGGTCACTGTTCAGAACTGCCCTAGAAGACGCTCGAACACTCGTTGACCCGAACATTGGTAACTTGGTCATGATCAACTCATTTAATGAGTGGCACGAAGACACACAGATCGAACCATGCATTGGGGTTAACGGAACAAGGAAGAGCACAAACTTGCCAAGTAACCTCACCTATGGTCTTGAGTACAAAGGGTATGGTAACCTATATCTTAAACTCCTACGAAATGCGGCAAGATCCTGGGATCCCTCGATGGTAGTTCAACCACCACTCGTAGAAGACTCTACTGAACAGACGGGGGTCCTATCAAATGAATTGTTAGACGACAATGAAGAAGATATCGTGACCATTAGCGATACCATTGGTTGGGAGATAAACTAGAACTAATCGGTCACACATTTTTCAGAAGTCTTTTTAGCCTCCCTCCATAACAAGTCGGCATTGCTTGATCCTTTATTGGAAGAAAACATCCATACGGGTGTATGCAATGAAATACAATAAGAATTCAGAAATACTAGAGTTAAAATTGTATTCTAGTGTCGGCAATTCCCATTAAATCATAGCACCTTTTGGTTAACATAATTTAGATTATCATTCATGATCAGATCTTTTCAAACTGAATCGAAATAAAATACTAATGCTATGTGCGATACTCCCACTCATCCTTCATCAACTTTTGGTTTCACTAGATCCCAATGTAGGATTACCTCTTTTGTTTGAACTTTACAATAAGCTATTAAATACTATTTTCTAATTTTAAGTTTACTATGAGTATGTGTCCTTCAAACCAATTCTTAATTTTTTTCTTGATCTCATGATAAAATCGACCAATACGAATCAAACAAGAGCACTGATGGGGATTCGAGATTCGAGATCTCAAACATCTGATTTATCTGAGCTCTTCAACAGAAAAGGTTGAACCGAATTTGAAGAGCATCAATGGCAAATCTTGTCATCAAACCTACCTTTTTGAGTATAATTGCCGAAGAAAATCAACCAAATCAGCACCGGAAGTTCACGTGTCAAGTCTAAAGGAAGGAGTTACGCTGGAAGAACACATAATAGGCGAGTCCAGCGACGAGAAGCCCGACCTTTCTACTTCTATTTCATCTCTTGGCTGTCAAAAAAGAAGTACTACCAATGACTATGGTGCGGAAGGGCTATCAGTCTTACTCTCCTAGACCTGTTTCGAGGGTTCTCGAAGTTGAATTACAAAAAATGGATTCTCTGTTGTCCCCGGCGTTCTTGCTACTTATAGCCTTGCATTTCGTCATTGTTGCCCAGGGCTTTTTGATCACCTCTCCGACTGATAGACATATCATAGTTGGCCGAGACGATCACAAGGTAGCTTCGATGGGAATGAGTTCATTAAGCACTACTACATTAATGGCTTTATTCGGTGAACAGGCTAAAGTCAACCAAAATAACACTTATATTTCGGGTGCCTCTGTAAGTAACTCTCGATAAGTTTTCTCAGATACCAGATGCGTTTTTTTCTGTAATTCTAACGAAGACTATTTCGGTATCTCACCAACTACACTGGAATACAGGATTGGCAGATCTATGTCGATCAGTCAAAGGCCTCGCTTGATCGGGGTGGGGAAGATACCTTTGATGCCTTTTTCAGCCTTTGCGAAATCGGTTACAACATCGACTCAATCGAAGCCCATACCAGCAATTCACTCGATATCCAGGTGATTCCGGCGATACTTCCAAAACCAACTAGCGGGGGAAAAGGTCCGTGGATCCGCTGCGTCTGGAACACAAGCAATGAGAAGGGTCGTTTGAGACCTTCCCCCAACCTAGACGTGAGTAACGTCGATTCTATCGAGAAGGTATACCGGGTGCTGACAAAACACTTGAAAATGACGGTACGTAAATTGAATAGAATTCGCAATGCATTGCAATTTTTTTCAAAACATGAATCTGTAACTCGAAAAAGGAATCATTACTGAATATCGGCCATTGTTCGTGATCATATATACTTTCTGATTCGATAGAGTATCAGTATCGAAGCCTGCGAATGCCTTAAATGGAAGTATAAGGGAAACGCACACCTCGAATCCGGTGAGATAAAACTTGCGATCGATGCATACAACCAGGCCCTTACCATATGTGAAGAATTTTCCGCATCTACATCGGCTTCAAATCCTGGCAGCCAACCAAGCCACAATTCTCTGGTTTTAAAACAGCAAGAGGGGACCATTCTTTTGAAAAGGGCGTCGGCCTTTTTGCAGCAAGCCCAATCGCACAAGGAAGCGTTGGAGACGGCCATTTCGGGAGAGGTAACGAACCTACCCAGCACTGAAATGTTGCAATTGCTACTCTCAGAAGCCATTTCACCATTTTCGTCATCTGTCTCGGTTGCCTCTTCTTCGTCACAAGAATCGGAAAATATTGACGATAAAAGTGATTACGATGATGACAATATAGCATTGAAAACAGAAAGCAACGAAACGTCAGATGCGATGAGCGAAATAAGTTTGCAGAATGATAAAATTACGATGGATGATAGCAGCCAAGACGATAAACAAGAATCAAATGATTCTTTTTCAACTCAATCTTTCGATGAGAACAAAGTAGGCAATGATGCCCGCAAAAGCGACCCTCAGACAGCTTTCCGTCTCTCTGCTCTGCGTAAGCTACGGAATAACGGAAACGCTTGCAAGATCCAGCTACGTAGCATCCGGTATCGGCATGGCCTATATCAAAATTCTCTCCTGCAGGCCACCCGTGATTCGCTCAGATCTACGGAGGTCCTACCGAGCGACCCCACGACTTGGTTACGGGCAGGGAAAGTCCTCAGTGATCTTTGGAAGATTAAGGAAAGCAAGCAGTATTACGAAAAAGCGCTCTCACTCGATGATTCCCTCCAAAAACGCCTCGAACCGATTCTGAGGGAACTTGAATTGCGCCAAGAAATGATCGATAGGACCCGTGCCAACAAGGAATGGCCAGAAGATTCCCTTCAATTGGCCCTTGACATTACGGGATAATGACTGTATCGGAGGTAATCACAATGCACTACAATATTCGATAACAAACTAGAAGAACTTTAAAGAGGAATTTAGCCGAATCAAAGATATTTCTTGGCGTGACTTTTCAAAAGAGATAAGGACGGAACAAAATTGTATAAGATGTTGAAACAAGAAGATTAGGGTCTATCATCTCTAAAAGAAGTCAATGATCGACACCTCTTTCCTATCAGCGTATCCTTTATCTTATCCATCAGGTCAATTACGAAACAAGAAAATGGGATCAATCATCTCTAAAACATATGAAGGATCGATATCAGGGAGGCGGAGACATTGGCTCGGTAAAATTGTACACTTGCGTCGTATCTTATCTGTCAATTGAATTCTGTAGCAGCAGATTTTGAGGGCACCGTGTACTGCACCATTCGGCAAAGCTAGTAGACAAAACACACTTGAAGAAAACAATTTAAAAGAGGATTTTGGGGAAAATTTTTGAGTCTATTTTAAGTTATATCTAATACTAGTCTATGGCGTCGATCGAGTCTGATTTAATGGCATTTTGAAATCGTTTCAAAATGCTTTCTTGTCCTGAAATCTGAGCAGGACTTCTAGATGGAGTATGTCGATCATTGAGCTGGGTGAAAACTATGATGCGGTGTCCACAAAATACCCCCACTCGCAGGGTGATGGCGACCGAGGAGGTTGGTATTGTGGTCTTTTTCGCCTCTTTTGATAGTCACCGGTACTTTGATCTCCGTTTGAAATATTCGGGAAAATCATTGCATTGTTCTTCTTGTTGGAATAAAATCCTTGAGAAACAGGAATAATCACAGATACTGAGGTTGCTGCTGTGACGGTACTAATGTTTGTGCTGATCACATCGCTCCCTCGACTTCCCACAACCTTGCTGTGTAGGCTTGTGGACGCCATCTCGGAATCGGAAACACTGCCATAGCTGCTTTCGGTTCGGCTTGTCCCGCTGCTGTGTTGGTTGCTTCGAAGGCAACTGACCGCTCGGGTTCTTCGCTTCTCCCCAAAGCCGAATGGCCCGCGGGTAGACAATCCAGGCCTGGTTGAGGTGATACAAGAGCTGAATATCCCCGGCATGGTTTGGGTGATACTGGACAATCGACTTGTGTGTGGAGCAATTATTTCATGTAGACCTTTAATTCGGCGACTTGGCGGGATACTTTTTGCGATTTGTGTCGTAGTTTTTGCGATTGGAGAAAAATTGATCCGTTGTTGTCGTTTTGGTTGATTGCTAAACGCACATGTGGCGCTCAAAGAATCTTTTCCTTGGCAACTCCGATTTAAGTCTTACGTGATGGGGCGAACCTCTTTCTTGCGTGGCAAAAATCAGATCAGCGTACCATGGCTTGAGATATGTTAGGTATGCAGTACTCGTACCTACATTCGGTATCAAGAATGAGTCAATTATCGATTAATTGGATCACAATCTAATACTTTTCGACTTGTCTGGCGCGATGTTTTGATTAGAGTGAGAATCACATCAAATAATATCGTTGACAAGTTTTTTCGTCCTCGGTCTTACCACTGTTTGTCATTTTTCTCGCTTTCTCTCACAAACGAACTGAAGTCGAGAACGCAAAGCGATTCGATACACAGCAGACACTATTCTTAACACTATCAAGGACGGATCAACAAAAGAAACTACAAACGCATTAACATGATGGCAACTGAAATGATGGTAGATCCAATCGCGGGACAAGCGGGCACCGAAGAAGCGGAAATGGAAGAAGGAGAAGTAAGTAGCTTTTGCGTCGATTGTAAAATTATTCGCTGCTTCTTTCGTATTCGAATTTTCCACGATGCTTTTCGCCATCGTTCTGTTCAATCGGTTGTTCCGTATCGGTTGAACACGGCGAGATGAACTCGCAGCATGCGTCGACACGAGAGGAGTCTACGGAATTGAATACACGAATGACAAGTTTTTCGCTTCGCTCGAGAAGTGCATATTATGAAGAAGACAATGCTTATGACTGATCTAGAATCCAATGACTGATCTAGAATCCATCTAGAAGAGGCAATCATGCCGATCCTATTTGCCATTCGAACATCTGTCACGTCGTCTTCTTCGGCGCGTTTCTTTTCGAATTTCATTTTCTACTTCACAGCCGGAAATTGATACAAAATTCGGCTTTTACGCAAAGAATGCGATAGAAATTCTATACATTATTATAGGCCTTTGACTCACTTAGAAAGCATCGATGATGAACGTGGTTCTATAACGATCACTAACGAATGCATCGTTGACATGATTTCAGCAAAATCAGATCTTCTCACACAATTATCGTTTTGTTCGCTTTCTATAACTTATTAATTTCTCTTCAAATAGGCTGGTGTTATCTATCAACCACTGGAAGTTCTCCAAGAGCACGGAATTGCCGTCAACGATATCCAGAAGCTTCAAAATGCTGGATACCACACGATCGAATCGGTATGTTTTACACAATATAAACGACGATACCTACAAAAATTATATTATCCATGGCGAAATTTAATCCTTCTCCTCTCACCCATACTTATATTTTGCTTCGAATATGCTTTGTATATTTAGGTTGCTCACGCGACGGTTCGCCGTCTTTCGGATGTCAAGGGGATTTCCGAAGCCAAAGTCACCAAGTTGAAGGAGCTCGTCAAGCAGATGGTCTCCATGGATTTTAAAACAGCTGCGGATGTCCTTGAGGATCGCAAGGGTATCGTATGCTTGACAACAGGATCGGTCGAACTCGATAAACTCTTGGAGGGTGGAATTGAAACTGGATCTATCACCGAAGTTGTGAGTTGTAGCTCAATTCGATGAAGTGTTTTTCGTATTCTTGCTGTCCTATCTACCATGAATTCATTCCGTTCACACAGCCGCTATCAAGCCACTCTCACTTATTCTCATTTTGCTTAAAATATTGAATGCTTAGTTTGGCGAATTTCGCACCGGCAAGACGCAACTTTGTCACACTCTTTGTGTAACATGCCAAATGCCTTGCGGGGAAGGAGGTGCCGAAGGCAAAGCCATCTACATTGACACCGAAGGATCCTTCCGTCCCGAACGTCTCCAGGCAATCGCCGAGCGCTTTGGTCTGGATCCGACTGTTGCATTGGAGAACGTGGCGTGTGCTCGCGCTCATAACTCGGAACACCAGATGGAGCTCCTCAAGGTTGCCGCTGCCATTATGGCCCAAGATCGATACGCTTTACTTGTGGTGGACTCTGCGACCGCACTGTTCCGAACCGATTACACCGGACGCGGCGAACTATCCGAACGCCAGATTCAAATGGGCCAGTTTCTTCGCCAACTAACTCGTCTGGCCGAGGAGTTTGGCGTAGCATGTTTCATCACCAACCAAGTCGTCGCAAATCCGGATGGGATGAGTTTTGCGAAGGATTCTACCAAGCCTATCGGAGGTAATATTATTGCTCATGCTTCAACAACCCGCCTTCGTCTTCGCAAGGGGCGAGGAGAAAATCGCATCATGACCGTCTTCGATTCACCTTCTCTGCCTGAATCCGATGCTCAGTTTGCTGTTTCGGGCGCCGGTGTTTGCGATGCCGCTGAATAATTTGGAGAGATACTGCAGCGTTTATGAGATACTATGTCATTTTGTAGACAGTAAACTCAGCAAAAATTGGAATCTTGTGTCCATGGAGTATCTTCAGAGAAAGTAAGATGCCATTTTATCATCAGCTGCCCTGTTTCGTTGCTCAGAATGTCGCTCTTCCTTCGACTCTGTATCCCTACATTGCCGGCTGGATAGTAGTAACATAACTTATACATATCGAACTTACAAATATGATCTAGCTAGCAGTGATGATTGCAATCTTCGTTTTCTGTAGCGACAAAGCATGGAGTATCCTTGAGAATCGTATCCTTCTCGCACGAAAACTGGAGATCTACGTATTGTACGTACTACTGAGTACGTAGGCCCTTAAAAAATTTTCTTCGAAAAGAGATTTTTGAATCCCCATCGTCTTCGTTCCCCAATGCGTTAAGGAGTCAATCGTATCGCGCACTGATTGCTTTTGTAACCCAACACCGTTACTCATCGCCGCTTTCAAAAATTCTCATTCTAACCAAGTGGAGGCTTAGACCCTTACCTCTGGCCCAACAACGCAAAGGAGCTTTTTGAAGAAAGCCTAATCTTGACAACAGCCTACTAGAATAAGCTGAAGATCAAACTTAAATCGAAACTTGTCATTTTAGATTCATTACGACACGAAATTTCGGAAGACAAAAAGAAGACGAGATCGAAAGCCGAGGCTGACTGCTGCTACAATCCACGCTACAATATATTTGGATATGCCAATTGAAATAAAATAATCTACAAAACACCGAGGCTCAAAGGCGAGGAGTGAATTTATACGAGGAAAGGCCTCTCTGCCGAGACAAGCCAATGGAACAATCACTAGTCCGCTGATACTTCTTAGTTGGTTGAGAAAAAGAAATGGATTATCTCATTAGCGAGCTAGGAGGCTCGGCATCAACCCTCGGACGAGATGCTGTCAATCAGGTTCGGAATAATATCTTTCCTCGAGTAGGAAAAGAACTCCGAGAAAACATAGTACCCAAGCTGGAGCAGAAAGGAAAAGAATTGAAAGAACGATGGAATGAGGAGCACCATCCACAGAGAGCAGGGGTGAAACGACGTAGACGGAGGCCTCGTCCGCCATCCAACACTGACATGGTCTATCTGACAGACCGATTCTTGGTATCAAGCAAGCCCGCCCCAGACAATAGCAAAATTACCGGTCCTACTTTTTTTGACACCGGTCGCGACATATCGTCAAAAGAAGCGAGAGAAGCAGCGGAACGGGCAGACCAACGACAGCAAGAACTGAGACATGATCGAGCGTACAGACAAAGGAGAAAGCTTTCGCAACTAAGTCGTAGTATAACGAACGATTCCATACAAGAGAATATTGATAGCTTGGACGAGGAAGAACCTGAACCCTCTGCTTCTTCCATTCCAGAAGAGGAAGATGATGATCCCGCAATCGAGAGAGATTCGAATGCTGACTTCATAGGAAACAAAGAACAAGCCGCAGAGCTTTCGGAAAATCCGCAGGATTGCTCAGCTGGATCTTCACTGCGTATGGAAGGATTGCCGTCGGCGCTGGTAGTAGAACATGTCGAAGCAACCATTGGAGAAGGCGGCGACGAAAAAGTACATGGCCAAGAGCAGAATACACAGTCACCTGCCGCAAATGTTTCTCTCTCGCCATCATTGACTACCACAAACCATACTCCCGATGTTCAGGCAAGCCTCCATGCCAGCTTTTGTTCTAATGCGACAGATCTCATAGTAAATCATGATAGTTCTGTCGAATTTAATTGTTCAAATCATGAAGAAGACATGACACCATTAACAAAAAATCTTCCAGCACGGGTCATGACTGGTATAGATGGGGAAATACTACCAAATGACAATAGACTACCATCGATACCTTCCATGCCTCAGCCTCAATTATCAACGATTGTCACCGAAAATACTTCTACTTCTGATTACAAACAAGAACCCATAACGGATGACGCCGACACATCTTCCATAGCATCGTTCGCTACGTGTAAGGAGGACGACGACACAGTTGCAGCAACTCCCGAATTATCACAGCAGTCAAGGTCGGAACTTGCGATTGAAAACCCTCCGAATTTATCTATATCATCCTCCGCCACTCCAGCTGCTTCTCCGACACCCACTTCGGCTTCCATAATGAATTCACCCGGTAGCATGGTCACCTTCCTCGACAAGGTGCATGGTCGCGACAAGTTTCTAGCAGTATCTTTGGCCAAAGAAAAACCCGACGATCGAACATTGCTTTTGTTTCGACGACAGATTGTGCCAATGGGTCTAGCTGGAACCAATCGAAACAATGCCTCGTCGCAGTGGTCTCCTTGTTGTGCCCAACGGTCGGAGACACCTTCCATTCCACACATGTTGAAAATATGCTACGCCCTGCACGCATTTTTACATCTCGATCCAAATAATGTTGTACTCACATATTGTGATAATGGGAAGACGAGAACTGCCATTGTTGCTGCATGTTATTTGAAATTTTCTAACATGATCGAGAAGACAGAAGATGGCTTTAGATTCTTTCTGTTGACCCTCCGACGGCAGCGCAAGCTCTTACTAGATCGGGAGAAGCAACAACGAAAAGAGATGGGATCATTTATGTCTACCGCCATAGATACTATGTTTGAAGACTATAACGATGACGTCGAAATCGAGCATCAAAATTATGATATCCTTGTTGGTGAAGAAAAGAAGAAGAATAACTCATTTGTTGAAAATATCTTCAAACGAATCCCGCCTTCGCTAAAGCTTTTCTTTGAGCAATTTGACCGTGTACTCAAACTTGGCGGCTTTCTCAATCGGAAACCCCTATTGCTAAGAGCAATAATGCTTCAGGGTGTTCCAGTGGAAGATCAACCTTGTTTAGACATTTGGGATTCGTCCCAACGGCATGTGTATACTTCACATCCGCCAACGATGACAAACAATTCTCGTCACAACAAGAAGCCAGTCTCCCAATGGGTAGACGAGGAAGGCTTTTATCGGATCAACACTATTCTCGATGGAGAATTCCTAGTGCTATGCCGATTTGGGGGTGACCCGGCTCAACTATCAAAAGAACGGAATATCCACGATCCGAGTAGAATTTTGTTTCGGTATACGAACACCACAGGATTCATGAGCGGGGGATGTCCATACGAATTGCCTGCCAAAGATGTCGATTTAATGAGGTTATATGCCGATCATTTAGACGATGAAGAATTTTTGCTCACTCTGATGTTTGAAGCTGATTGGGAACACATCGAGAACGACGAAAAAAATGTTGATACTTCTGTTCCGACAGCTTCGAAAAAACGACTCCAATCTACCAGCAAAGCTTGTGGTGAGAGGATCTGGAGGTCACACGAGGAAGAAGCCCGCGATGAGGGCTGGAGGGTAATTTTTGAGAATCATTGTGCGCGTCCATCTATTGCAGATATTGAATCATTTCGACGCGTTCACAGGAATCCATCAACCCTCGACAGACCCGATATGAGCAATTGCCCCGACCATTTAGTCTCAATATCGTTGCAGTTGGCAAATTATGATTTCAAACGGGCGGCTGCTCTCCTCTTACATTCTCCCACATTTTCGTGGTGGTTGGAAGACGAAGTGATATCGCCGTCACCACCTGAGACTACTTCGAACGAAATATTGATGAATGTGGATTCTGAAACACGAGAACATTCCCTTAGAATCGAAACTGATTTGAATAGCGGCGAGCATACTCGGAAATCTTACAGAGAAGTAGAAGAGGAAGCGACCCGCAGTATTCTGAACATTCTGGATTCAGTAGACGTAACTCCGAATTTAGATCTTCATGATCAAAGTCACATAAAACAATGGAAGTCTAACAACCCTCACGAGCCCCCGTCTTCTGGTGGCGCTCATCGGCAGGAAAATTCAAATTTATCAACTGTTGATCATCATTCGAGCAATGGTCGCCGCAATTCGCTAAGTGGACTTTGTTTAAGAGAAACTGGCTATTTGATCCCTTCTATAATATATCCTCACAGAGGAGATATTGTTCGGTCCTTTCATATCCATGGGACAGCTTCATCTCCTGAAGGATGGAATGACAAAGATTCGGCTCCGTCGCTTTTGGGTAAGCGGAAGATATCTGTTTCTAACCCAAGGATTCCATACTTTTCAGATGACAAACCGAAGCTGTTGCCACCCCCAAGTGATCACATCCGAGTTGCAAAATGTCAATTTGACAATCCTAAAGATAAGCACCACGTTCCTGTATATGATACCCAACTCCAAAATACAAAGGAAATTCTCTCGCAACTCCGTCACACGGGTGTGACTCTTGACATGCTTGTCGATCTCAGAAACGAGTCAAAGCAATGGACTGGTATCTCTAGTTCTTTCGAAAAACCCATAGATTCCGACGTTGCCATAATTCCAGCCGTCGAAGAGATACCAAACGGAGGAGAACGAATAGAATCAAGCATGAATCGCGAAAAAAAGGAGAAAAAAGAAAAGGGATGGCAAGATGCTCAGAGGGTTCAAGCAGATGAAAAACGGAAATCTCGCGACCAAGAAAAGGCAAACGAACGGATCGAGGTAGAAAATTTGTTGAAGAGGTCAGCAAAGTATGAGTTAGAAGCTAAGAAAGAAGTCCTGCTGAAAGATGACCCCGAGTACGGAAAATACTTTCAGATGCTCAAGCTGGGAATGCCAAGAGAACAGGTACAACATGCATTTCAACGTGATGGGAAAGATCCTAAGATTCTTGACCTCGATCCTGACAAGAGTTTAGAATCACAGATGCCATGTGCTAATGATAACAACATGGAAGAGGATGTACCATTGAAAGGTGATCCCGAATATGAAAAGTATTTTAAGATGCTCAAGTTAGGAATGCCAAAGGAGCAGGTATTGCATGCCTTGAAACGTGATGGAAAAGATCCTAAGATTCTTGATCTTGATCCTGATAAGAGTTTAGAATCACAGCTTCCGAGTGCAAATGCTGATGACGATAAAGAATGTCCACTAGAAGATGATCCAGAATATGCAAAATATTTTAAGATGCTCAAGTTGGGAATGCCGAAAGAGCAGGTAATACATGCATTGAAACGAGACGAGAAAGACATAAACATTCTTGATCTTGATCCGAAAAAGAGTCTAAAATCTCAAGTAGAAAAATCAAAACAAAGTGGAGATGGGGTGCCATTGAAGGATGATCCTGAGTATTCGAAGTACTTCAAAATGATAAAAATGGGAATGCCAAAGGAACAAGTATTACATTCCATGAAACGTGATGGAAAAGACCCCAATGTCCTTAATCTTGATCCAGATAGGAGCCTTCAATCGCAGGCACAAAAGGATGATGGCTTACCATTGAAGGCTGACCCAGAGTATGGGAAATATTTCAAAATGGAAAAAGTAGGATTGCCCAAAGATGCTATCAGGAATGCTCTGATTCGTGATGGTAAGGACCCTAAAATTATAGATCTTGATCCAAATATGAGTTTGAAAGCACAGACAGGTGGGTTAGCCGAAGAAAAGGACACTGGAATCCCAATGGAAGATGACCCAGATTATGACAAATACTTGAAGATGGAAAAAATGGGTATGCCCAAAGATGTTGTGAGAAATGCTCTGGTGCGTGATGGCAAAAACCCTGCAATAATTGACTTCAACCCTACCATGTCAGTGGGATTCCAACTGAAAAAATTGGAGTCTTCTAATTCGTCAGATAAGCCTTCGGTGAAGAAAAAGAAAAAGAAGAAAATTCGAAGAAAGAAAATTTATTGGAATCCTATTGATCCGAAAAAGCTGAAGCAAGACTCGTTATGGAACATAGTGAAAGATCGTGTTGCAATGGGAAGTTTGAAATACGACCTGAAAGAATTCGAAGAGCTCTTTACAGAATCCACCGAAGCTGGGGTACAGCAGAAGAAAAAGGGCCCCGTGAAAAAAGAAGCAAAGAAAGCAGTGCAAGTGATCGATCCAAAGCGATCGATGAATGGTGGTATCGTGCTTTCTACAATTAAGACGGATCGCAAAGAAGTGGCCAAGTTCGTTGATAAAATGTAAGTTTTCAAACACTCCTACTACCGCTCATATCTTTCAATCTCAAATGATACTAATTTCGCATCTTATTTTCAATAATTTTTTTTCTCGCATGTAGGGACCATACCAAATTCAATGC
>Ga0209503_10001174_pt1 | contig 13907 bp, 10 predicted proteins | sample SouAtlMetagenome_2_FD_187448 | JGI IMG/M metagenome (GOLD analysis project Ga0209503, IMG submission 187448) | Marine eukaryotic phytoplankton communities from Atlantic Ocean - South Atlantic ANT15 Metagenome (SPAdes) (version 2) | ecosystem: Environmental > Aquatic > Marine > Oceanic | place... | reverse complement strand
GTAAATCCTCGGTCTCGTTTGTTGGCAGCGGCCGCCGAAGTGGGAGATCTGGTTGGTTTTGGGGAGGTGGATTCTGTGGAAAGTTTTTCCTTTTTTGTTTTCGGGGCTTGCCGACCAACGTTTTGACTCTGTCGCTCTACGGTTTCACAGACCTCCGTGCCGGTCTCCCGAATGATTTTTGCGGCCTCTTTGCCACGACAGGATTCTCGCGTGTTGCCGGATTCGTTTCCGTCTTGCGTTCGGAACATGACACCCTCGATCAACCCCGAGGTTGTTCGAACCCAATCTTCGTAAAGTGGTGCCTCTTGTGTTTGTTCCAGGATGCGAAGAATTTCTGGCGTCAGATACTGGGTTTTGTTGCCGTCATTTTCGGAACCGATGGTTTCTTTCTTGCTCGTTCGCATGTCGTTCAGACCAAGCAACCCTATCAACATTCGGCACTGGATAACCTTATTCGTTCGTCCCATGACCGAAGCGAGGTTTTCTAGGTATTCTCGTGCGGGGTCCTTGCTGTCATTGTTGTTGCTGCTGTGTGCGCCAATCTGTCTCAGGGCAGCCGTAGAAACAGCCTTGGACAAATCCAGAGAAGAAAAGGGACCCCTTAGTTTGGATTCAATGGTCGTCAGGAAAGAATCCAGTACATCGTCGTGCGATGTACTGCCTCCGTGGCTGGAGTTTGCCATAGTTGTATACTAGTTGTTGTTTCAATGACTTGTTCGTACAAAGTATCAAAATCCACTCGTAGATTGATCGTCTTTCAAAGCAAGGAGGGATCGTTCATTACCATCTAGCTCGTGGATATTTATTGACTCTCTAAGCTCTAAATTCAATAATAGTAAGTTGTGGATGTTTGTTGTGTACTTGATTTTGTATGGGCATTACTTGTGTCGACGATGTTATTGCTTCATCTTACTTTATGTTTGTCTCTGTCACCTAGGTTTCAAAACGAAGAAGTGTACCGAAAATCCTTAATGTCTGGCCTTGTCGACTCAATCGAGTCAACAATCAACGTGATCTAAAAATTATCATGAAAGCTAATAGTTTGAGAAACATAATATTTATACTTCCAAGACAATCTACATGCGTGTACGGATAAGCATTAATATTGTTGTGATATATGTAATGTGAAAAAGAGCAGTTGCACCCATTTGATCACAGATTTTCAAATTTTTGCACTCGCATCGTTCGTTTCGTTCTCTCTCAGGTCCACACCCGAAATCCCAGAACGGCCACGATCGTCCCGTCGCTCGGGCAGCGGCCTCCATACAAGATCGGAGCACAGCACAAGGGGTTGCAGGTTTCAAAGTCAAACTCGCCCCCCGTGTCGCGCGGGTCGGGGGGCCAGCCAAAGGTCGATTCGAAATGGTCGGTCAGGTCTTCCGCCAGTACCTTGGTGATTTTTTGCTGCTCCTTCAGATTGACCCCGCGCGAGTCCATAAAGTCGGCGCAAGACGCGTCAAAGTCGTCGAGGTCCACTTCGCCCTGTATTTCGTCTTCGCTGAACTGAAAGGCAGTCATCTTCGCATAGTCCTTGGATTCCACGGTCATCTCTTCCACCGTTACCAGCCGTCCGTTCTCGCATTTAGACCCCTTGAGGCGCAGGGCCTCGAAAATCGTGTCCTTCTCGGGCATCTTTCCGACGGTGGCGTCGTTGGCCGCGGTAATGACCACGGGGATGCCCTCGCAGTCGGCCTCGCCCGCACACAGCGTCACGCCCTTGAGGGCTTTAGACAGGCGCACAGCCACCTTTTGGGAATCGGGGGGAGCCTTGTCCATGGGCTGGTGCAGGATATCCCCGTCCGGAATTGAATCGTCTTCTCTTTCGAAGCATTCGAATTTCTGCATGAGACCGAGGACCGACAAGACCGGAGGTTCCATGTACAGCAGGGTGTTGGGCGACTGCAGCGGTGCAGAAATAGGTGTCATATTGTCGTCGTCTTCGCGCTTGCGCTTGTTGCTTGTATTCGCCGGTGTGGAACTCGGTTGGATGGTATCGCCCTTGGGGTCCATCAATACAGTGCCCCCTTGGATCGTATCCTCAGGAGAAGAAAATAAGAGGGGTAATACTTTACCGCGATGAAGTTACACTACCTTCAACTTGGTAATGTGTGTACTTAGTAGAGAGTCGCTCGAGCAACTTTTCGGTTTGTGTTCTCTTTTTGAAGAAACAAGAAAAAAGTGTCATGATCCAAGACTAAAAATAATTGAGTCTCGGTTGGAACAAACTTGTCACGCATTCGATTCAAAAAAAGCTTCGAAAAACAAAATGGCAATTCAATACTTCTCAAGACTATCTACATACTGTATGGATAAGCATTGGTATTGTTGTGATATTACAGTTTCTACATGTTAACAAATGGTTGTCTAACTCCCATCAATCGAAGGTCAGGTCGATTGCTTCATCCTCGTCATCACCATCAATCAGGTTGATCGCATAATCTTCGTCATCGTCATCATCGCTCAGTTCGATCGCGTCATTTCTTTCTTCGCCATCAGCCAGATCGATTAAATCGTCATCTTCGCATTTCTTTATCTTTTTCAAAGGCGCCTTGGATGATGATACCGCGCCGTTGTCTTTCTGGTTGATTGAAGAATTCTTTCTCTTCCCAGTCGTCAGGGGGAGGGATTTGGTACTTGCAGACAGTTCACTGCTGGTATCCTCGTTTAGATCAGGATCGTCTTCTAGGTCGCTGTCGTCGTTGTCGGCTCCGAACAGTAGCATTGGTTCGGTGGTAACCGGGTCAGGGCCTATTACACGAGAGGAAAATGCAAAGCTTCCCCCTTTGTTGCGTTTTGGGACAAAGTTTCCGGTTTTTCGTTCCGAGGAGTGGAGGAAGAAATGCTTGGAATGCTTCTTTAGATATCCATAAATGTCCCTCCATTCCCAGCCCTTTTGTTGGTACAGATGTATGATTTCCAACACTAGAGAATCGTATTTTCGAATGATTTCAAAATCATATTTGGGACACAGCATCTTGACCTTGCTTGTGTTTGCGTTTCGCTTTAGGATATCAAGGCCCTTGAAGGTGACCCGTCCCGCGGCCTGGCGCAGGTTTTCGTTGGACTGGCCTCGCCCGAGGCACAAGATCATAGCGGTTGGTACCCGCTGGTTCGATCGAAACGAGCGTGAGCGCTTCATGGCGTGGTATCCAAAGACCACCACGGGCATTTTGAGACCGTATTTCCGGGTAGAATCGATCTTTTGGATGAGTTCAGAGATGGATCTCTTGCATTCCAGTGAATAGGCGTGCCCTGGAAGACGGTAGAAGACCTTGTTGCTGTGGACCACAATTGCAATAAACTTCTTTCTCCCGACGTGGGAGAAGTAGTCCTGGGTCCCCGATGCCTGGCGGAATATATTGTCGTTAATATCGTTGCTCACCCACGGGCAAGTATCTACTAATACTAGCACCCCCTTGGTCTGAGAATCAAACTCTTTTCGCAGGAGTTTGATGCATTGCTTGTTCATTCTCGGTATTCTGGGGTTCTTCTTGTTCCAAACGTTGGGGAATTTATTTTTCAGCTGCACTTGGTCCGATTTTCTCTCTCCTTCTGGGAACAATGCCGCAAGCTGGCATTTTCTTCGGCTGTTATAAACATAGGTTGGGTTTAATTTCTTGACCTCCTTTCCAAATCCCTCCATGAGTGACTCTTCGTCAAGATCTTCGATTAGTTTCATTCTCTCGATTCCAACATAGTTCTTAATGGATTTTTTGGACGTCGTTAGTATTGGCTTTTTGTCAAACGACTTGGAAAATAATGGTATAGGTGTCGCTGTGACCTTTACCGATGATGGCTTGAGATCTCTTAGGAATTGCTTAACCTGCACTTCGTTTCTCTGGCTTTCATCTTCGGATCTGCGTATGACAGCATCGGCCTCGTCTAGAATAAGGGCACAGCCAGCATGTCCTCGTCCGCTTCTCTTTGCGAGTTTCATCCGAAAGGAAACACAATCTCTTGCACATTGGATCCTTTGGAAGGTGTCTGGGATAATCAACACAAAAGCCTCTTCGACGTCTTTGCACGCATCGTCGATCTCTCGCTCGTTTCCATATACGGAAAGTATTTTGGACTGAAATCTAGAATCCTTTAGATAACCGGAGATTTTTGTGTGTAATTCCTGACTTTCTTTCATACCCTTTGTCAGCACCACCACTGGTATATTCAAAGTAAGATACACGATTATCATCACCGCCTTGAAACTAGTCTTTCCGGATTGTGTGGGTGCCCAATGGAAGTGCTCTCTAGAAGAACCAAGTGCAACCTTTTCTACCACCACTTTTACAGTCTTTTTTACTACGTCATCGGCATAGAAGGCGCTTGTATCTAAGCTCTTCAGCTTGTCGATTGTCACCATTATAAAATGGAATAGAATATCCATAAAAGTTTGGCGGTCACCCTCGTCAGAAACCATTTCGATTGCGCGTTGTTTTGAGGAATTGAAATTGTCAATAGAAGCAACCATTCCTGCAAAAAGCTGATCTCGTGGAGGAGGCATTGTTGTTTTGATTTATGTACTCTAGCTGGGCAGATTTGCGAATTGAAAAGACCAATCGAGTCTTCTTGGACAATAGTCAATTAGACGCAAGGCGTACTCAATACACTCTCGTAATTTTGTTCTTTGTTTTGGTGTTGCAAGAGTTACTCGATGGTATCTTGGTAATTGATAGTGATACCGTGAACATAGATCTTGTCGCGGTGATTGGCAACATCACAATGACGATGAAAGTCTTTTACGGGAGGATTCTTAGTTCAAATTCTATTTCTTCCGATTCTTTGGCATTGGTCGAAACTAGATAGTAATACTACATATTAAAAAGTACTAACTACGTGTTGTATCTCGACAATCTCAAATTTTGGTCCCGTGTGAACGTGGGACTTGTCAGTTTCGTCGCTCACAAGCTTTCAGAGAATGATCAAAATTTGCAATTTCTCTTTCAAAAGTAGCATAATGATGAAGCGAATTGTTCTGAGATGCTTTGGATGTGCGGCATTCCGAATACAATTCTCACACAGGCTCTTCATACACCCATTAACGATAACATAATCAGTCCACGTACCTACAACTATGGCTGACGAAGAAGCATCTATAGATACATCTGCGGGTTCTAATAAAAAGAGAAAATTGGGAGACGATGTACACAACGATGAAACCGAAACCAATGATCTAGACCCCAGTAAGATTGAATGGAATTGTCAAAGAGTATCTATGCTGGAGGATTGTCTTGGGAAGCCAAGAATTCAAGATTTCTTGAAACGACACTCCATAAAGACTGACAAAGTGGTCAAAAGAAATCTCGGAGCCGAAGACGATCAATCGCCAGTGAGACACAGAGGCACCAGAGCGAGAACCGTGACTTCGAGACGCCAAAGTAGTCGTCAAAGCAAGATGCCAGATCAGTCTTTGGGAACCGCCGATGACCTAGACAACGAACACGACTCGAAAAGGGTCTTGGTAGACTACGAGGATCGCATTCTTGAAGACGATTCAATTGAATTTGAAGGGACTACATACTACAAGAACAAGTGCTACTGGATGATCGATGGCGAATCCAAGAGCAGAAGATATGGAATCAAGCATTTTCTACGGGATAGCAATTCGGCTCTATGCGTTGAGATTATCGAATTCAAAGATACTGTACTTGAAACTGTCCAAGACACTTCCGAAATGGATGAACTTGGGGTCGATGGTATCGAAGGATTCATCCAGAGAGCCGGGTCTGCAAACGAAATCAATCTCTCCGATATTGAAGAAGAAGTGGAAGAAATTGACACTCTACCAAGTTTGATGTATGTGGAACGACAAAAGGGGTCCAGCTCCCTCCTTTTTGCAATTGTTGACACTTCCAAGACCCCTGTGAGAAATGGATTGCGACAGTCGCCCATCAAGGGTGTTGACATGTTCTCAGGTGCTGGACTTTTCTCGAGTGGTTTTGTAGCTGGTTGCAACGAAGCCATTCAATGCAAAATCATCGCAAGCGTGGACAAAGACGATGACGCGGTGCAGAGTTATGCAAATATTCACAATGCAACAAAGATGGAAGTGTCATCAGATGAATGGAAGTTGGTGCTCTTAAATGATGGAAAGGTTGCCATGCGAGGCACCGCAGAAGAGTTTTTCTTGAAATGCCAAAACCATCCTGATTTCAAGCAAGCGCTAGGTGATGATTTCGGTCTCTTGTGTCCGCCATGTCAAGGGTTTTCCAAACAAAATGTGTTCAAAGAGGGTAATGTTGAACAGAACAACAGAGAGTCTTTGCGAATCCTAGAAGCAGCGGAGACAATCAAGCCAAAGGTTCTAGTTCTCGAAAACGTTCTCGGCTTGTGGGAGAGGAAGAACATCCAGAGGTATCTTCAGAAGATTGTATATGGACTCGTCAACCATGGGTATAACGTTCAAGTTGGAAAATTATGTGCCGCAGACTTTGGAGATGCCCAGCTGCGCCCTCGATTGATCCTGATTGCTTCATCATCGGAGATTGGTCTTCCTGTTTATCCACAAAGAACCCATGGCCGGCCTGAGGGAGGGGATGTAGCGGGTAAGTTGTTGCGCTTTGTGTCCGCTCGCGATATGTTAAAACCCGAAGAAGACAAGTACCCCGAAAAGGACACCCCCATCTTTTATGATGGAGACCCTCCAAATCCAAATCATCCGGCGGGTTCCGTTCTAGCGAGCAAGTCCGCCCCCCATTACTGTAAGAACCGACTCTATTCACTGAATGAGAACGCCATCCTGATGGGACAAGGATCCGACTTTGTGTCAAAGCTTGTAGGAAATAACAAATCAAAACAAAGGCAGATTGGAAATGGAGTCCCAATGGAACTGGGAAAGGCCATTGGTCGAGCCGTTGGTGAGGTATTGAAATGGAATTGGGAGGTAGCCCAGCCCAAATCGACCATTAAGCAGGAGCAACGACACCAATCGTCAACTGAAGGAAATGAAGACGAGCATGAAGGTTCTGATAGTGATGAATCATCTACTGGTCTCGAGCTTGAACACACCACCACTCCACCTTTGGTTGATGTCTCGGAAGATCAATCTATCAATTCCTCCGATTAAACCGAAACTCCATCAGACAAAGAGAATATCTCTGAGGGGTTTAATTCTGCGGATTCTGAGACCAACGCATTGGAAATCGGGTCTTCTCCAGAGTCTGAAGTTTGGGTCACCGACAATCATACTGATAGAGATGATGATAGTGCAACCGACGTGATTGTAAAGCAAGAAAAGCAAACCATCAAATCAGAAACCCAAGCTGCTCTAGATCCCAACACTTGTGCTACAGCCAATCACAGCTGCAATGGTGGAGATGATGAAAGTAATCCTGACGGAGGTGCAAAGCGGAAGCAACCAACAATCAAATCAGAGACCCAAGCTTCTCCGATGTAGAAGGATGAAGAAACTGGAGGATAACCCGGTATGGCGATGAGTGAGAGCAACCAATAATCGCAATCGAATAAAACAGTGAATTTTTTCAGCAATGATGAGGGATGGAGCAGGAGGAACCAAATTAAAACGTCGATAACTCAAAATTGGAATTTTCCATTTATAGAACCTCAAAAGACAGAGCTCGGCTCTTGGTATTATGAGAGGAGGAGAAAATTCCCGTCACTTCGGTATAGGTAACACTTTATAACAGACCATCGTTTCATTTTTGAAATAGAATTAGTTGAGTTGGATTTTTTTTTCTGGATCGAATTTTTCATCCCTGTTGATGTCGAATGGATCGACTCAAAATCCCCACAGCAATATCAACTCGTCAAAAAATTGATGTCAAAACATTCCAAAAATCACTTGGCCGAGGCGATGATTGATGATTCATAGGCGCATGCATTGAAGGAGACCTTCTTCCAAAACAGCCTAGAAGAGTCTCCATCATATCGTTTCACATATGCTGGTGATACACAGAGTCCATTGCAGCTCAGCACGACAGAGATTGTTGTTGCAACAGTCGCAATGAATCGTCGGATGTTATCCACAAGGGCGGCGATTTGTTTCTCAAGAAGATCATTCCACCGTTTAAGAGTCAACTCGGTTCCTCCAGTCGTTGACAATACTTCGGAAACTCCATTTCGAAATATCTACACTACAAAGTTGCAAGGTCGTTTTTTGGGAGGAAAAATCTGGGAGCCATCACCGCTGGACGAAAACTATTTTTTGCGTCAGGTCGAAGCGACCGTTGCCAACGTCTTGGGCTCGCAACAGCAACAACAACGAGGAGGCAATGTCAGAGATTTGGACATCTCGAATCTACCAACAGAAGAGCGAGAGGCCGTTGGTATTGCCAAAGCCCTCAATAAGCGATTGCGGCTGCTTCGAAAAAACAACGATTGTCCCCGCTGCTGGCTGCCAAGGCACCGTTGCATTTGCCAGCACTGTGGCCCCGCAGACCCAAATGATTCTTCGAATCTCCTTAGAAATCTCAAAACCATATACGTTGTCTTCCATCACAAAGAGATTGGAATGAAAATCGACACGGCAAAATTGATTCTGGCGGCCTTTCCATTTCGGTGCGAACTGGTGGTGGGAGGTATCGGACCCAATCACCAAGCGAGCATGCAAAAGCTAATGGATACGATATATGATACAAATCGAACAACATTGCTGCTCTATCCCGATGATAGTGCCAAAACGCTAAAAGAAGTTGTGGGAGAATCATCAAAACGTGACAAGGCCAACACAAATTATACAGAATACGATCTGATTGTTCTCGATGGCACCTGGGCACAGGCCCGCAAGTTTCACTCGCGGTATTTTCCTGCCAAATCACTGCGTTCCCTCCAACGAATCAAACTCAGCGAGGCCTCTGTAAAAGATCTGCAAGATGGATCGATCCAATGGGGGCACCAGCTGCGAAAACACGAGATTTCCTGGAGACAGGTGGGGACCTTTGAGGCCTTTCGTTTGTTTCTAAAGGATTGGTTCCAGGAATTTCCTTTGCATCATACAAAACTAGAAGAAGGCAACGGATTGGAACCTTGGGAACAAATTGAGCCCTACCAAAATATCGCCAATAAGGCTGCTCTTGGTGAGTTGCCTCTGCCGACTCGCTCCTAGCGCAAATGGTAGTACTAGCTAGATATAGAATTCGTGTGTTGATAGATTATATGTTAGCATTGTATTTCTTGGATTCTTCTTTAGTGACATTCATTTGTTAGAAGTTTCTTTTGAGTGTTTATATTTAGTCGCTGTCGCTGTCATCCATCATCATGGCAGCAAAGACTCCTCCTCCTCCTCCCGAGGCCTTCTTTTTCTTGGTGGTTTTGCCGTACGATGACTTGGCTTTGGGCCTCATCATAGCCGAAGATGAAGTGACCCAGGCACTACTGCTGCCAGTACTCTTTTTGGTGCCACTCGATTTCTTATTACTAGCCGCCTTGCTGGCCTGTTGTTTTCCCGAAACACGGCTTTTTTGGACCCGAACATCAAAGGAGGCGTCGTCCTCGAACCACCCACGGCTGTCGGTTTCTAGCTGTAGGATTTCCTCCAAAATTTCGTCTTTTCGCGCCAACGTTTTGGTTTCCTTCACGGACAACAACCGCCCCTTGGCACCCTCTTCCAACTTTTCGAGAGGAACAAGCTCCTTGCGCAGCTCGAGTATTTCGCTCTGGTATTTCAGTGGTGCAGGTGCCTTGGGAGATATCTTGGTCAGCATGGCCTTCCGTTGTTCCGCCTTGGTCTTCATCGCTGTGAGTTTTTCCACACGTTTGGGCTTTTTTTGGTCCTTGAGAGAGTCTAATTCCGCATCAATGGTCTCTAGCCGGTCAGAGACTTGTGACAAAAGTTGTTCTCGCTCTTCGGCGGTAATATTTCCATCGACCTCGACTTGTTTCTGCATGGCCTCCTTGACAATGTTGTGTTTTTCTTTCAGGTCATCGACCGATACCGTATCGTAAAGGGCTTGCTCACTATCATCCAAAACGACTCCTTCCAAGAGTCTCTCCTCCAGATTGGCAACCAATTTCTGAATGTCAGCGATGGAAGCAGTGCAGCCCTTTTTTTGGCTCCACGAATGACATCGATTCTTGACGAGATTCGTAAACATGGCAGTGGTCGATAAAGCAATCATTTCCTCCGGGCTTCCTCGTGGTAGCAGCGAAGATATCGCATCTTCCGGAGAATCTCCGTCTCCATCGCCATCAGCACCCGATGTTTCTCGAATTCTGGGAAAGACAACGACTGTCTTGAGATTTTTCCCAGTGTCGTGCTGGAGCTTGAACAATCCGGCACATTCTTTGACGCAGGAGGCTGCCCGATCCTCCTCAAAACCCAGGGCTCGCAGGGACGATGTGACAGCCTTTGCACATCCCTCATCATATTTTTGACGCCCGAGCTTTCCGGCCCCCGTCACAAAAGTAATCCGAATCATGTCATCGATCGGAAAGGGATCTTTGAATGCTTGCGTAATGTTGGTGGTGACCGTTGCTTGATTCTGCCCCGCCAGATCAAAGGTGTCACTCTCGGTAGAGCCCCGAATCGAGGCTGCGAGTCCAGAGGCCATGGTCCAAGGGTAATTGCCGGTTGCTTGGTTGATAAAATGGAAAACGAAATCAGAATGACCGATATCGTAGTGGAAATGTAAAACGATCTCCGAAATCCGAGAACTGTGGATGTGTCAAGAACATGCACGTCAGTCAGACAGGAGCTATGATGATGTTTTTCAATCCCCAGTCACTAATTATAGTGACTACGTAGTCAGAAATCTCAAATTTCTGCTGCTTTGAGATCACTCTAAACATCATGTGGAAGAAGGAAGATGATAATACTTTCAAAATCAAGATAATTGACTTTGATGCTGTTCACAGCGTTAATATCATTTTATGAGTAATTTAAGTAGCCGCTAGATAGCCTTATGAAGCTGTAAAAATGAATCTATTTCAGTCTAGCTCTGGCGAGGATGGAATCCTCCCATCAAAACCCACTCAACTCGCTCCCCCCTTCTATCCCATCCAATTCGTTCAATTCTGTTTCCTCGTTGATCATTTCGCTCCACTCCTTCCAAAGTTGCCGTTTGTCTTTCTCCACAATGGGCCGGTCAATGACTGCTGGCTGCCCATCGATCTCGCCCAGGGGACCAGTCCCGTACTTCAAATGGGACGAGACGACCTTGTTCCCGAACTGGGCGTAGTCCTGACAAGCCTGCATAGTCCTAACGTGTTCGCCCTCATCAATGGCGATGTTTTCAAACACATCCAAGAGTGTCTCGCAGGGAGGTCTCCGGGTACCCGGTTTTCGGGTTGTCATGAAATCGTCAAAAAGGTACAAGTCGCCCGTCTTATAATAGCTGGACGCAACCTCTGGAGGGGGCAATTTTCGGAGGGTTTCGCGATTCTCTTTGACAAAGGTCGTGTAGGTATCGACCGCATGGGCTTCCAAAAGCTCCATAAACTGGTAAGCGATCCGTGGAGAGCCTAGATAGACCGCAATTAGGAACCAGTAGTAGGCAAAGGCCACGTGATAGCCCAGGAAACGATCCGACCACTTGCTGTTCCCTCCAAGACTTTCCATAATGAGCAAGTGATGGAGTTCATTCCAGTCTATATATTGTTGAGGTACAGAATAAAACGAAATTTTCATACAAGAATGAGTACACGCAATCGATAGAGTGTATATATTATTTCATTATCATCGAATTCAAAATTGCAATCGGCTCGAAAGCAATACAATTTCTTACCTTCTGCGGCATGAACCTTGCGCAACTCTACCGCACGAAACCATCTAGAATGAAATGAATAAATCATCATATTGATCACAAAGGAGTACGAAAATTAATCACAAAGGATTACGAATATTGTGATTAGTTGGCAACAAGGTCCACAGTAGAAAATCGTTTTAAAAAAATGCATCGGCTTTTTCAATCTGACAAAACACACAAAAACACGCTGACATGCAATGATGCTACCATACTACTTACCCAAAACTCTCGTAGAGGTGGAGCATCGACACGTAGGAAAAATACGGAATCCTGGCAATTGTCTCTAGAAACCAAAAGCGCTGAATCGGCCTTCCGTCAAAGAGCGTATCTAGGATGAGACAGCCCAGATCATAGAGGCCACGGCTCACGGGATGGGCCTCAACGGCACCACAGACCGCCTCTCTTCTCACTTCTGCTTGCGTGACGGCCTCGTTGGACAATTTGAGGTTCAAACACCCCGGGGGCCGGAGGGGATCACTTTCTTTGAGACCGATTTCTTCCAGTCCCTGTTGCAGGAGCGAGAGTCCCTGCCTCTGAAAGTTGTTAAGGGCCAGTTTCCAGGAGGAATCGGGACGGGTTCCATCGAAATAGTTTTCGGTGGCAACCTCGATGTATGGATCCGTCGTAATTGTTGGTAGCTTTGCATTGCCCCGAGACGAGGAAAATTGCAAACTCTCCGATTTCATTTCCTCCAGTGCCATGTTGATGCCCTCGATGGCATCGTTCGCCTTCTTGGAAGTGGAGGTCGAGTCATTAACATTGTCGTCGTGGGGCGCAAATCGAAGAGGTAGGGTTCTGCTGTTGCTTCGGTGAGGCTTTGTGCTCGGCAACAGCCCCCGCATTTTCGACGGCACTGTCGTGGGCGTTGAAAATCCTGAGACAGCATTCCATCCACAGGAGATTCCTGTAACTATGCACAGTCCGAAGAATAAGCACCTTGTCATCGTCAAGATGTGGATCTTTTGTGTTTCAAGATGCAAGACGAAGGATAGCTTGGGGTTGGAACAAATTCGGCAATTGCTTTCTTTTTCAATCGGTATTTTAATGTTCAAATCGGAGCCTTAGCGAAACGCAAATAATATCGTTTCTGACAACAAATAAGGGTGGTTTTGTGTTGTGAGAAGTGATCTTTTGATTTGATGTTGCTTGTGTCCGTCAATCGATGTGAGATGACGTCGTTGTTGCAGAATTATTTGCTTTTAATATTTATGCGAGACCTCATGATAAAGACGTTCATGTCGCTTTCGTTGAAAAATCCATCGCGTTTAGAACACTCCTTGAAAACACCCAATAGACCCAGAAATACGTACAAATACTACGAAGGGGGAATTCTGGTTCCATTCGCCCCCTTCATTTTTATTTGAAAACGAAAATGCCCCCAAACTTGGAACGCAAAGCAAAGGATTGCCAAAGACTTTCTCAACAAATTTACGCAATTGTCAGGAATACTTTGTTCCAGGTCGCTACAACTAAGTGACAGGAAACTCAAGGAGGAAAAAAGGGTTTGAATGGTGCCCCAGGCAGAAGCCAATCGGTGAAAACGCAAACTAGGGTAACGGTGAAAATCCTGCCGCGTAGCGTTGGACTTTGGCCAATGGGACTACTTGTTTGATGAGTAGAGTGCAGCTATATAGGAATGGATGCGAAAAACATACTTATCAATCGGTTCTGTCTAGTAGTAGAAGTCTGCAAAATTTTCAATATCCTTTTCTACTTCGAGTGACTTGCAAATAGATAAAAATCTTTCGAAGGTATCAATCTAGCTGCCGCAATCAAGTGAGCTATATGCAGCAGCGCGTTCAATTCTATTTCCATTATTGAAAACCAAACCTTTTGGTTCTTTTGTAGGTAGTCACGCTCGTAAATCGTTTGGTTTGGTTGAGGTATCAGTAGGGAACATCGGCGTATCGATCAATCAACCGACGATTTACGGCTTCTAAAATCATCGGATTGAGCATCAGGGGTGGCAAGGGAGGTATAGATTTTCCTGTGATTGTGTGCATGCTCTCTTGGACGGGGTGTCTCGGGGATGCTACGTCAGAATGAACATCGGTAGAAGCTTCTTTCACGGCGGTGGTCAGGCATCGTCTAACGTCTCTCCATCCCAGGTTTTGTAGGTACTCCAATGTTGCGTCATCGTAGTCTACGGCTCCTGGCTTGCTTTCCCCATCCGTCGAAACATCCGAATCATCGGTACTATCTTCCTTTTCG
>Ga0209503_10001171_pt1 | contig 13943 bp, 9 predicted proteins | sample SouAtlMetagenome_2_FD_187448 | JGI IMG/M metagenome (GOLD analysis project Ga0209503, IMG submission 187448) | Marine eukaryotic phytoplankton communities from Atlantic Ocean - South Atlantic ANT15 Metagenome (SPAdes) (version 2) | ecosystem: Environmental > Aquatic > Marine > Oceanic | place... | reverse complement strand
GATGTCCCGAATGTCAATGTGGGAAAAAGGATTTCAAGCCGAAGGATATGGAGGAGTAACTTGTATAAAGCAGTGAAATATAATAAAATAATGATAGCATCAAAATTATAGAAAATGTATTGATTCCAATCGAATCCAAGACTTTTGTTATGTGATTCATGTATCGAAAACACAACGACCCTAATTGTTCGTTGAATGCCATGCACGCGCTAATACACACACTCCATTCACGGTGGAGCTGATCTACTTGATACGCTACCAAATATTGTAGAAATTTATGTAATTAAAAATTATATAGGTATCTTCCGTAACTTGATCTACTTGCTGGAAACCATTTCACCTGTTGGTAAAATTCTTGTGGCTGATCGGGTAGAATGATTGTTGCGCTTCTGGCCGCCTTCTTCGTCTTCGACCTGAGTTGAGTTATTCAGCGATGTTGCCATTGATCCAACATGTAAGCTACCCCCTGGCTGCGATGATGCATTGGTGGTCAACACTGTGGTTTCATTTTTCTTCTTGCCGTTTTTGCGCTCTCCAAAGCAGTACGATAAGGTGACGAAGTCACTGATGTATTTCCTAACATCTTCCTTGGTCATGATGGCGAAGGTCGTACCTATTGGTTGAATACTCACCAAAAGATTATAGGTGAATATTGCCCAATTCCTTTGCACAGCATCTCGGAGAATAATCGCAGGAGCCCAGATCACCACAAAGACAGCCACTATACGGAAGAAAAAGACTGCCAATGTTCTTCTTGCCCGACTTCTTGCCTGGTTTCCCGTGGCCCGTAGATATCCACGCCGATACACCATGATACCAGCATACATGCCGTATAGAATTGGTAGGAACACCAACGGCAAGTAGACAGGCAACCATTCTAATCTGTATTGTTTGTCACGGGTTTCAGGGTCTGGGTTCCAATAACGTCGATATGAGCAGTAATATTCGTGGGTCGCAATCCCTCCAGCAAGCAGATACACCGCTGCAGCTTGCAAGTTGGCCCTCATTAAGCTTGGTTGATCGATTCTTTGCACATTATCGGTGGCTCTCAGCATAATCATCACCTGATACAACACTACAGCGTTCATCCATAGATTTGCAAGGGTGTATGCAGGTGGTAGTGTGAAATTAAAAAATAAATATTCAAATGTATTTTGCAATTTCGTTGATTGATTCATCTGTAATCCGTAGAACACCAGCATGCAAGTAGAAATGAAAAAATCGGGAAACGCGAGGTACACCAAATATAAGTTGTAGGTGCTATAGGATGGCGATCCTGCCCTACGACCACTACTTGAGCCTCTGTTTCTTCCTGAACTCGCAGATCCTCTGTTTGTTCCTCTCCGTGTGTTGGAGGTTCCGCTCTCATAAGTTCCGGTTACCAATTGGGTTAGCAACGGAAAACCTAATCCCATCATCACAAACAAAGATGCAATGGCACTAATGCAGAAGAAAGCAAAAGGAATAGCTGTAGTAGTCCAAAAGGTTGTGTCTTGAACATATGGTGGAAGAGGAGTCCCTGACCTACAGCATTGGTACTTGTAGCTAGTATCGAAATCGTAGAGAGTTGCATTGTCGAGCGGACGTGGAACAGGGAAGTTGGATCCAAACTCCCCATAGCATGCGGCTTGAGAGTACTTAGCGGGGACATTTGGAAACCTAAGGTTGTAATAGTGGAACATTTCATCAAAATGATAGGGGATGCATTCCGTATCGTTGATAAAACTTGTCGTATCGTTTTGGTTTTCATCTGAGTCACAGCAAAGGAAGGAACTAAAGTCAGGCAAGAATGCACCCAAATACCCCCTTGTATTCATTTGAATCGGGTACTTTCGAGTACCTTGACCCTCGCAAATTCCGGTACTATTACTTGGTGCAATAATGGGATCTGAGCACTTGCGATTTCCATTCCTTGCTTCAAGAGACAAAGCGTCATCATTCGGTGGGCAGCAGGTAAAATGGCGGACGGGGGTTTCTCTAGTATAGTCGTACTCGAGAGCAGCAGAATTATACTCCCATTCAATATACCAGGGCTCTGTAAAATTAGTAGGTTCACCATCGATCACAACGGGAAGATATCCGTCGGCACACATTCGAGGATAATATTCGCCATCGTCTCCATAACAGGTAAACGATCCATTGAAGTAGGCAGAAAATGCCTCAGAGACACATCTGCTTTCGTCGCATGTAGCGGCGTCATTGATTTGGGATGATTCCATGTGGTTTAGGTTTGAAAATTAAGTTAGAAAGTTGAATTGTGAATTTTTTGTGCAAAGTCCACTTGATGAAATTCTTTCTGATCACAACTATCTGCGACGAATTCTGTTGGCGCTATGCAGTTTTGGGAACACGGCAATCACGCGTTCCATCCACGAATAATTTCTCCTTCAGTACCATCCAAAAAGAAATGTCACGATTACGAAAAACTAATACCGGTATTGTTGATTTCGCTTTTACTTAGGAACCCGGTCAAAGGAATTCCGCTTTTACATAGGGTACCCCGTAAAAGGAATTCCACTCTTACTTAACAAACTCCATTTGAAGCTCAAGAGAATAACAGCTGTTCTAGAAAATAGAAACGAGGCTTAATTGAGGGAGAATGAGAATACAGTACCAATTTATTCATAGATAATTTTAATGTTGAAGTTGTTCTTGTTCCATTTGAGTTACGGGACGCGATGAAACACGGCAAAGCGACCAGATTGGTACCAGAAATTCGAGAACAAGTTCTTCCTCCGTGTACATTTAAGGCATTTACTTAAGCTAACAATAGTTTTTGATCTTGCTTCGCCCAGGAAATGTTTTCAATTCCTGCTTAGGTCACGCAAAGCAGTTTTTTGCATTCCTGCTCAGGTCAGCGAATGAAACAACGGTACAAAAGCTTGTTTTTCCATACCACTGAAATACACGCGATAAGCTCTCTTTATTTTAGAAAACGACTTCCAAAGTTCATAAAATTGATTTTCATCAAAAGAAAAACAACCAGCCAACTCTTTTCACCTTATTCTACAACATCGAAAAATCTTCAAGATGGCCAGCAAATCTATCGACATGGCGGGTAACTCCCACAGATCCACCCTTCGCGTGACTTCCCTACCTGAAGAAATCCGCGAGACGGCCAGAAAGCTGGACTACAACGACACCGGTGAACTAGGCTCGGTTGAAATTCGTCAAGCCTTTGGAGACTTGCACAACACCAAGAAGAAGAACAAGAACCTCAAGTATATGATTATTTTCTTCGTCCTCATCACCATCCTTTTGACAGGTGCCGTCTTTGGCGCTTCCATCACCGCCGCTAGATTGGCGAAGGATACGGAGGTAGACCGAAACAACGGGTTTGCCTATCTCAAGGGCACCCATGATGTCATGAAGACAGCCGAAGCTACGTATGATGGCTCCGGGAATGTTGGCCAGCTTTCCAACGATGAGCTCACTAGTTTAGAATATCTTATTTTTAGTGAAGGTGACATCGCTTTTAAGATCAAGGGACACGCTCGCGATATCGCCGGTGAAACGGTTCAGGTTTTGGTAGAGGGAGGAACCATCATTTATGATTTTGATGGTATCATTGATGCGACTGGCGATGCCAAGTTGCTTCTCGAAAGAAGATACGGTAATGAACTCTTTGTGAAGGGCACTGATGGTACCAGACGTCTTGGGGCCCAGGGCTTGAACGCGAAATTTAATTTCAATAGTTCTTTCTAATTCCCTGATGGTGTATTCTTTGCAAAGGGAATCCCATGTGCTCTAGGTACATTATATATACATTATACATATATCATTAACTTAATCAAAAACAATCATACCGTAATCCAAATCTACCAATCAAGTAAAAGTATAGTTGCAAACGATTGCTACGTATCTATTAAGAGTATCGAGTTGTTGCAACATATCCACTGTACGTAGGAAGAAACCCGTCCCGAATCATCGGTCGAGACATAACCAGTGCCCAGTCCACGAGACGAGAAGTGATCCAGGAAGGAACCATTTCTACCAAAAAATATATCAGTTTTTGCCCAAGCTGTTTCATTACAAAATGTCTCCTGGCATCGATAATGTTGATTTCAACAACAGGTCTTGTTTCATCGTCGAAATAGTCACCAAGCCACTTGAATCTTTCTACTTCAGTACAAGAATTTAAATATTTCCTTGGCAAATTAGCAGTGGAGAACAATGAATGCACTTGCGTTCTTTGACACCGACATTTGTTCAACAATTGAAGAAACGGCTCTGTAATCTATGTATATTTCGGAATAATTTAATGTTACATTGCACATTGTAAAATTAAGTTATCGTTATTTTTTTCTCCCCTCGCTGTCTTATTATCGTTTGATGTATACACCTTTGACAATTCACCAAAATCTCTGTTTTGAATTTCGCTCGCTTACGAATATCGAAGAGCCAACCAAAAATTTCACTATACTACATCACTGGACGATACACGCTCTTTTTCCCCTTATCGCTTCTTTAATCCTGCCAACCCTCGTCCTCGGTCAAGCCGGATTCATTCTCAAAAATAGATAAGGTATAGCCCCTGGATTGCTTTGACGACATGGATTTGCCTCCCTTACCCTTCTTCGCGCTTTTCTCGTATTTCTTGGTCTTTTTCTTGGCACTCTTGTCTGAGGCACTCTTGTCTTTCTTGGAAGACCTACTAGGGGTCGGCAAACACAACGAACCAATGCTGTCTAGTTCATTGCAGGCAGTGTCACGGATCCAGGAGTAACCGGTACTGGTCCGTGCATATACGACGGGTAAAGGAAGAATACCGCAGGGGAAAGGACCCCACGAGGTTACACCCACGTGGATGTGTCTACTACCCTGGATTACGACGGCTGGACCGCCCGAATCACCACCACAAGCTCCTACCTCGGCATCCTCAGTGAAGGTACAGAGACTATTTTCCGTCACACCATATGTAACAGTATCATTACTAGGACCCCACAAGTCGTTACACTCTGCGTTGCTGATGTAGGTATCATAGGCAAGCTGCATAAGTGGCGGAAACGAAGGTTCCACATCAGATATAAGTCCATATCCCATTATTGCCACTTCTTCTCCAACATAGGGAAACCAATCGTCTTGATTGAGCTCCAAAATTACTTCGGACTGATCGATAGCGACCGGTTCATTGAGCTTGCAGAGAGCCCAATCGGCGTCGTAAGCAAAGGGAGCACCATTGAGTGCAGGGTTGAAATCTGGATTGTTCACCCAACTTTCACAAGTGCGTACTATTTGGAGATCCGTTCTGAAATAAAAAATGGCTGTGATGGTTACATTCGTAAGAGGTAAATCAAAATTGCAATGGGCCGCCGACAGGACTATATCTGGGGCAATGATGGCACCACCACAAAGAAAAATACCTTCATTTCCTTCAAAAAGCATGGTAGCTGAAAGGAGGCACAAGATGTTAATGAGTCGGAAGTCTCTTCAAAAGACAAAATGACGAAAAGAATCATTACGTTACATACCAAAGTACGGAAAACGCTCTTCAGGATTGGTGACGTTTTCCCCTCCGGTAATTCGGGCGTCTACCGAGGAATGTTGCACCCCCCACAAAAGGAATAAGGATAAATATTTCAGAAAGGATAGCATGGTGCGATGATTTGGATGGCAATTTGGATGGCAATGGTGAAGCTCTCTTTCCAGAATACTACTGTACTAGGTAGTTGTAGTGCTTCTCTGGTATTTTCTCCCGTCTTTACTACAAGTAATCGCCAATTCCTTTTTATATGGTAGTTTAGAGGAACTTTCTTACTTTTTGAAATTCCGGCATCCTCTTAACGATGATTTTGAAATGAAAATTAACGGTTTCGGCACGTGTTTAAGAAATAACTAAAGAAAAATGGCGCGTTTTATTTTTAGCTTGTTGATTTTCAATACAAACTTATGTCACTACACTCAAACTTCAAGAGAGATTGGAAATTATTTCAACTATGTCCCAAAAAACGTAGACGCAATGGAACAAGACGGAATAAGCCAAGCATGCTAGTCATCAAATCTAGTTTGTCGAAAGTTTACCGTTATAAAGAAAATATTAGTCGCTCTGAGTTTCGTGGGCACGTCCCCGCTTGTTTTGCTCTGACTTGGCAAAGGGCCCCAGGGTGTCGCGCCCCAACCACCAGGAGGCATTGCGCTCTAGTTAGTGGCAATGCCTAGAGACTGGCCCATTTGGGGGATATTCTGTGCTGCCAATGGGGCTTAGCCACACGCCCATGGGGAGGGGGCCGACGCTCACGCGACTTTGTACTAATAATAATAAAAGATGTGTCCGGGGTCACGACTAGGGTTATAGTAGCAATTAGTAGACACTCTACTCACAACTGGCAAGCAGTTGTTAATTGTTATTGTTCCTAAAGTGTGTGCCTGGGGCACAAGCAACCCAGCAGCAAACCCAGCAGCGGCACCAAAAAAGAGCTCCAACTTCCAACAGCGATATCTCAGTCAAAAATGGTCCCCTGAACCTCGGAATTGGCGCAAAAAGGTACTGAAATAGTCCCATGCATTCGACGGGATTCGAACCCGCGCATACGAATATATTCGAACTTGAGTCGAACCCCTTAGACCAGCTCGGGCACAAATGCGTGGCGGCAGACTCGAAAATTTGGTTTCTCAAGTTAAGTTTGACAAAAACATGGTTGCAACCGCCAATGGCTCGATGTTGCCTCCTGCATTCATGATCCTGCGTGTGTTGGCCTGATTGCTATTGCTTGTATTTGGTTGGGGCGTTTCTGTGAATTCTTTGAGGGTCTGATCAAGCCGGCCTTGGAGTCCTTGGGCCCCTTGGCTTGGCACCTTGTTGCACTTTCGCTGCCCAGCACGCGACGAGGCTGGTGTTTGGATGTGTGTTGCTGGCTGGCCACAACACACAATGGGCCCGATGAAAGTCTCCGATCGGGTGGTGCCCACCAAAGATCCGTAGAGGTGCTAACAATCGATTGGTATTCTCAGCCCGGCCAATTGGTGGTGCACTTTGTCTTGGCTGCGGCCAACCTGCGGGTGGTGTGGCCAGGCCTCTTTGCCTCCGTTTTGGAGCCAAGTTGGGCTCGTAACCAACATGCGATTGCAATATGAACAGTTTGATTTAGAAGTTATGACTATCGCCATAGGAATAGATATAGCACACTTCTTCTGAGCTCCCATTCTTTGTTGGCATCTGCCCAAATATTCTTTCCTCCTATAAAGTTAGGGTTAATCATCCAGTCGATACAAATTCAATCGCCAATGACTCGTTATGCATGCGCGTGATTTGCTGCATGGCACACTCAGTTTTCGTTGTTCGCTGAATAGCCGTTGTATTCCTACTGATTTGTTATTGGGTTCTTTTTCGTACTACGCAGTACATTGACCGAGTCTTGTATCTGCTGAGACTGCAATCAATAGCAAGAGACCTGTAGTGTTGGAAAGAAGAAAGATAACACTTCAGTTGTTGTTGTTCAGACGATTATTTATCGCAGTCTGTAGCAGTGAATTACTTACCTACACTGTAGTCGAAGTGATACAAACCAAACCAAACGAACAATCTATTTAATTTCACCATGACGACTCCGAAACCTGTTCAAGGAAATAGTGACTTTACCACGTTCAATATTCGCCATGGCTTTTCAGAGGCCTTGGTGAGAGGAATGAGATCTTCGTTCCTTTCGGACCAGGATTACAACCACTTAATTCAGTGCGAAACACTGGAGGATGTCCGTTTGAACCTGACCGAAACGGACTATGCCGAAGCCATATCCGATTTCAACTCGTTGACGCCCGCCATGCTCCAAAAGGCCGCGGTAGAAAAGCTCGTCTCGGAATTCAAGTACCTGAGAACACAAACGGTGGAACCACTCTCTACCTTTTTAGATTTCATCACGTACGAATACATGATCGAGAACATCATGCTCTTGCTCAAGGGTGCTTTGAGCGGACGCGATATCAACGAACTGTTGGAACAGTGCCATCCTCTGGGAATGTTCAAGGATTCCACTATGCGCAGTATCCCAACCTTTGAAAACAGCGCCAAGGGATATTCCGATCTTTATACCACGGTCCTCGTCGACACGCCGGTCGGTCCCTACTTTTCCAAGTTTTTGCAAGAGAGTGCCCTCCATCGCGGCACAAGTGGTTCCCGAAACGTTCTGGAAGAAGTCGAAATCGAAATCATCAAGTCGTCTCTCATCAAGTTTTGGCTCGAAGACTTTTATGCCTTTTGCTCCTCTCTGGGTGGGGACACCGGTTCCATCATGTGCGACATTCTTAGCGTCCGTGCGGACACGAATGCCATCAACATTACCCTAAACTCCTTCGGCACCCCGTTGAACGAGCCCGGCATGCGAACCTCGGACCGCAAGCGCTTGTATCCGGCCGTGGGATACCTGTACCCCGCGGGAACGACAATGCTGACGGATGTTTCGGATGAGGACGAGATGGGACGGGTCTTGGAACTCTTCCCCACCTACGCTGCCATCTGGGGAATCCACGCCAACGGATCCGGAGACAAATCCATCGACGATGCCTTTTACGAGCGCGATGTCCAAAAGCTCGAGCTGGCATTTGAAAACCAGTTCCACTTTGGCTGCTTTTATGCCTACGTCAAGCTCAAGGAACAGGAAGTCCGAAACCTGGTATGGATCACGGAGTGCATCCTCCAACAGCAAAAGGACGAAATCGACAAGTTTGTCCAGGTGTTTTCTCACAACGTGGCGTGGCGCAAATGATTCTAATACACTAATATAACCTTGCTCTCGACACTTGGTCCAGAATTTAGTTTTTAGACACCATGGTAACAGAAAAATTTGATACATTCTTTTATTTATTTGCCTTACTAGTACTAGTTGGGTAACCACGGAAATTACAAATTACTACACTTGTTCACACAAATATTCAAGTTTGGCAACTTTTGCGAGTGCGACAAAGCGCATCGGAGTGATTTGGTGACAGCTAGTCAAGCCGGGAGTATAAATTAGATATTGAATATTTATTTTCTAATTTTGGCAATTATCATGTTGATCTTTGTTTCCGTAGCTTTGAGTTGCTCTTTGGCATCCACCACCACCGGATCGTTTTCTGCCATTACATGAGAATCGCTGTAACCAGGTACGACTGCGGCACCTCTTGTATCGTCCCGTTGTTTGCACTTGGCAATTCGTTGGCAAAAGTCCTTTTCCAGAAACAATAGATGGTCCAACAGACGTTGGATCCAGGACAGATCACCAATGGATTCCGAGTTGGTGACTGGAAATTCTTCGAGCAAAAGTCTTTGTTGATACTTCCACTCGTGTTGTTGTTGCACGGACGAGTTTTCGCCATTGCTTTCCCATGGAAACGATGGCCACTCCACAGCTGGATCTTTGTTGGAAAACGAAGCATCGGTTTGTTCGCTGATAGAAAAGGCAGAACCATCGTAAGAGGCAACGTCATTGTCACCAGAATGTTTGGCAAATTCTCCCTCTAGCCAGGCCAACAAGCCCCTCAGGGCATACAACTGGATGCAATTATCGTAGGCCTTGATACCACCGGTTCGTCCCCGTTCTGTCAATTGGCACTGACCAATCCCGGGGACGTCTCGCAACGACACCGATTGCCGCAGAATTTCTCGTGCCCGCTTGCATCCCTCGATGGTGGAGGGTCGCAAAATCTTCCATCCCGAGTAGAATGCGTGGTTCTTGGCCTTGCGCCGGGTGGCAAATTTTTTCTCGTTTCGTGCCAGTGTATACGGAGAGTGTTGAAGGACCCAACCCGGAACAATGTCGTTGGAATTGCTCTTCTGTTCCGATGAGGATTCCACAATGAGGGAAAACGGCATAGTGATTCGCTGCGGGGATAGCTTGGTTCCAGCAGCGACCATCGAATAGGATGCCGAGCTGAGATCCAATGGAAACTTGGCGACACAACCCAGTCCCCAAAAGATACCCTCCCCAGCACTACATTCCTGGTCCGGAAGTCGGCCGGTGTGATTCGAACCGACATTGGCACCGTAGGCTACGTTTCCACGACCAAGCGGCCAAAGCATACCAATGACGAGGCTCTGGTGGTGGGCATTCGTATTGGGGCCAATGACCGAGGCATGGATTTCTCCCGCAGATGCGTGAGAGTCAGGACCCAAGACAATCGACTCGACGATGCTTGATGGGCCCAGGTGCGCATGCTCCATGAGAAAGGTGTTGCTCACGGTAGAGTTTCCGGATATACACGCATCCCATTGCATTATAACGTTGGAGACGATCGATCCGCTACTTATTTTGGCACGATCCAACAGGGTTGCGCTGTGGACGGAACAGGCTGCCTCGATAAAAGATGATGGATACAGAAAGACGTCGTGTACCTTGGGAGTGTCACAAACGACGGATCCGTTTGACAAAACATTGAATGGGAAATTGGATATTGATGGCTGGATATCGTCGTTTGAAGTATCACATTTTGTTGTTAGCTGTTTGCAGACACCAATCATGGTGGATTCCGTAGTGAGTAAGAGAGATCGACCGCCCCCGCTTTCGGCTCCCACCGTAATATTTAGTTTCCCACAGGAATCATCATTCTCATTGTTTGTGGAAAATATTCGACCGCAATTCATCAACACCGCATCAGATCCAACAAATGTCCTCGATACAAGCGAATTCCGGTAGACACGGGAGCTTTTGATACGAATGATGGAATCCGAAACACAGGCATTGGAATGCAATCCCGGTGGAATCCTGGACCATTCATTGTTTGCATTGGATATTGTTTCGGAATCCGCCTTGCTTGGTGTCGTTAGATCCAAGACTACAAACCCATCGAAATGCGTATTTGATACCAGTGGTCTTAGCACGTGGCCAAAATCGTAAACTGGCTCATTTTGTGGCGTTGTCGCTTCGTTGGTTGTTGATGCTGGCAAGAGTAGATATATCGTTGACCAGTCGTCATTCGTACAGGAACACCCAGAAAAATCCTTTAAAGTTTTGACTTCTTCGTCAGATAGTCTTCGAAGAAAGGATGTCCCGCTTTCAACTGGCACCGAGGAGGAGGAAGGAGACGATGCCGACGATTCGTTGGCTTGATTCCCCTCCCGATCAAGTTCCACAAGGTCGACTATGTTCCGTATTCGCTGGAGTATTTCCTCGCGTGTCGACTTGGCAATCTTAAAAGTACAACTCATTGTGTATTCCAAGTTGAGAAATCAATAAACTCCTTCGAAGTTTACCGGTATTTCTCAACCGATTGGTATCTTACTTCTTGTGATGGATGCGATGACCGCAGAAGAAATAATTCTGGATTACAAAATGAGACTATTGTAGACCTTTTTAATTGATCCAACAGCCAACTCTCTCAAAACCCTTTTTGACCACCAACACGAAGTCGAGATCAAAACTATTTCTTGAGATTTTGATCCATTGGTTTCTGTACTCACAATAGGAACTAGAAAGCACAATAGTTGGCATTGTAACAGTCCCCCTTTGCTCTATTTGTTGAGGCCCCTTCGTTCTATCTACCATTCTTTCTTTGTTGCATCACAGACGTGGAAGTTTTTTTCGACGCTTGAAACAAAACGCAATACCGATTCCCAACCATGGCTGCCTCGGACGATGCTGCTGCTGCCGCTGCTGCTACTAATTCTGTTTCAGCGGAGACCAGCACTCCTACTCCACAAACGACAACAGCACAAAATATTAGCGACAATTCTACAAAACACAGCAAGATCGATCACATCACGTCGCTCCAAGAAGGCATTGACGGGCTTTCCCTATCTCTCTTCGAGGCCCTTCGAGGACTCCGAGACGCAGTTGCACCCGAATCGGGCAATCTTGGGGGGATGCAGGGGAATAACAACAACAATAATAACAATACTGGTACAAACAGCGTGAATGGCAGCCCGACCGAGAGCTCGGAAAACGATTTCGAGGAATTTTGCTCCAACTACCAGAGTGGTGACCCGGCCACACTAGCCAGGGTTCGGAAACTAACGCCAACCGCCCCGCAGAAACGGGAAGACTTTATGAGGATCCACAAAAAACTCGAGATGGAAAAGGACGCCGAGCTCGTCAAGAGCCTGGCCAAGACCGTTTTGGAAAAGTCCGCCGATATCGACAAGCGGGTCTCCTCGCTGCCGGGGATGCACCGGACTAGGACCGAGCAGATGGAGCTCATCGAAAAACTCATTGAGCAAAATCGAATCACGGCTATGCGTCTGGAAGAGACCTATATCCGGGCCGAGGCGAAGCGCAAAACCGTTCGGGCCTTTGTACGGGACCACACGTGCGAGGCGCTGGGCATCATCGAAGACTAATAGAAAATGCGATACTACAAGACAAATGCATTGAAACCATTGTTATCATGGACATTTTAAAATGATATTTTATGGAATATGTACCACATAGATCACAAGGCTTACATACAGCTAGCAATACGAGAGGGAATAGATTATATGTATTGCTCTCAATAACAATTTCCCACACTATATACGGGCAAAAAACAGTACCCATACCCGTTCTTCATGCAGCCAGAGTCACAAACATTTGTTTTCGTCTTGCTTCACTCTGCCAGCCAGTCATCGGTCATCTTGATGTGATCCTTGTCAGGGTATTCCACCATACCCCCGGTCTTGTTTTTGCCAATAAGATTGACAAATCCCTTTTGTTTCTTCCCCTCAAAACCAAGCTCCTTGGCTACGTCCTCCTTGGACCGGGTTTCCCCGTCTTGCAAGAGTTCGTAGAGCTTGAGGGACTTCCCACTGAGATTCTCCATCATCTTGGCTCGTTTTTCTTCCGGGCTCAAAATCTTGCAGTCCTCGCCCATGTATTCCACACCTTCTTCCGTTAGGCCGACGGACCCGGCCTCGGGGACGTTTAGGATTTTCTCCTTTTTGAGCTTGGCCACGGTGTTCATGATGGTTTTCTTGGCGAGCTTGGTCGTGGTGACAAGCTTGTCAATCTTGACCAGGTTTTTTCCCCGACAGTATGAGTCGGCAACAATTTTGAGGATCTGCTCTCTGGCCGATGGCGACGACGAAGAACCGGTCTTCTTTTTGGCGGCCGAGGTAGTGGCTTTGGTCGGAGATGACTTTTTGTGCGCTTTGCTCTTGCTTACCATGGTTGCTGCTGCTTGTGTGTGTTGCGTTTTTTGGCGCCCACCCAAAGAAGGAGCGATACAATCGACACTAATGGTGAGGTTTACGATTTGGTACAAAAAAACCTTGGGAAGGCCCGAAAGAAAGCTCGACGACCAAAATAACGACAACCCATGTAGGGGCCCACCAAGTGTCTAAAGCAACAAGGTGCAAGACATTCAGAACGCTGTATTCGATTCTGGTTGAGCACGAACTTACCTAAAAATCGGGATTGATCTCTGAAAAATGAAAGGCTTTGGTTTTGTTGCCAAGCTGGGATTTATGTCCACGGTAGATAATTTCTCTCTTTTTCTTTCGTTTTCGTAGAGATCAAACAAAACGAAGGAACGTCACAATCGCGTGAACAAAAACGGCCCCGTTGGATTTTTGTGTGATGCTAGAATTTTTGATCTCAGAAAATGTTTGTCCCGTGACGGGTCCAAAATTTGACAGGAGATGGGATTGATGAATTCTCTTGATTATTATTATGTTTATTGGTAATTTTTTTCAAAAGAATTCCATCAATAATTGGATCCAACAAGAAGTGTGCATTGGGCCGCTGAGATGCGGACTATTGCTTTGGGGAGGGGGGGAGCCACAAAAAATACCCGAGCAATGGAAAATTGGTTTGGAGGGGGGCCAAAGCCATTTGTTGCCATGCTCACAACCCCTTTTGCCCCCAAGGCCCTGCTCCTGGCAGTGCCAACAGTGGGTGAGGCCCACCACAACCACACTGTTGCAGCCTGCTTGCCCCCAATGTGTGCCCACCAAGCCACCAAGCTTGGCAGCAGAGTTGCCTTGCCTAGGACCTGCACTGCTTTCGTGCGGGGGGTTGCCTTGGTGGCAACCCCCCCCCCCCCCCCCCCCCCCCCCC
>Ga0209503_10001162_pt1 | contig 13986 bp, 23 predicted proteins | sample SouAtlMetagenome_2_FD_187448 | JGI IMG/M metagenome (GOLD analysis project Ga0209503, IMG submission 187448) | Marine eukaryotic phytoplankton communities from Atlantic Ocean - South Atlantic ANT15 Metagenome (SPAdes) (version 2) | ecosystem: Environmental > Aquatic > Marine > Oceanic | place... | reverse complement strand
GAAATTGAAAAGGCATTGAATGCAAGACCGAGAAAGTGCCTAGGCTTTAAGCAGCCTATTGCAGTGTTCAATAAATTACGAAAGGCTGCTTAATTTAGGAGTGGTGCACTTCGGAGTTGAATTTGCGAATCCTTAAACATTAAGTATTTTAACGTAGCATTAGAAAGAGCCATGAGTATCTTCCAAGCTGCATTTCAGCCAAATGATGATATTGCCATTGCATATCAAATCTTTTCAGATGGACGAAGAAAAATAAAGAAACGCAGCTTTATTTTTAAACAGTTTCACTCACTTGAAAATGCCAATATTAATCTTTCTGATCATCGGGATATCTATTCAGATGGCTTAGACTACAAAAGTGAATGCTGGAAAAGAGTAACCATCTCGGGTATCAAAACCGCTGAAATAAACGTAAGGCAACTGTTTAAAGCTGCAATTAATACTGACTTTTCAAGCTTACAGCCTCAGCTTAATGGAGAGTGTTACCTCATAAACAGAACAAAACAACTTGTATTGAATCTTTATGATGATCGCGGCATGGATGTAGTTTCTACTAGCAAAGAGCCACTCGCGGCTCTGTACAAGAGCCACAATCATTTAATACTTGATTATGACCGAGAATCCATTGATAAGGTGTTTTCGTGAATATAACAAGTTACTTAAAAGGACCTAAAACGCTTGGATTGCTCTCCTTTGTCGCTAATTTTAGCCAAGCATTTTACGCCACTTATTTAAAATCTGTGTATAAGGAGGCATTTTGGCTATATTCAATAAAATAGTATGGTCTCCTTTAGTGTTCGGGGTTCTTTTACTGGCGATATCTGTTTTGGATGTTTGGTTATTTGATCGCCAGAAAATCACTCCTCAGCAAATGCTAACTAACGAACTTTTAGTATTTGTCTTCGGGCTTATTTTGACAATCATAGTATTAGTATTAGTATTGAGCCTGGTAATGGCATTCAAAAAACGGTGGCGTCAATCTGTCTTGGGGTTAGTAAGTGTTTTAGCGTATCTTGTCCTTTTTACAGCTTCAGCGCACAACGGGGTAGCGTTACTTTATGCAACCTAAGCAAAACATAACAAACCGCTTTAAGAGCAGCCCTATAGAGAGATGTTGTGTACAGAAGTATGAATTGAGTTTCATATGATCGATTTTAAGGTTGAGATAGGCAGGGACACTTTCGGCACTTTTGTTGAGACAGAAAATTACAATGATTTAGATGAACTGGAAGATCTACTTATTGAGCAGTTTTCTCTCATCCCTAAAGGTATTATTGGCGGCTCTGCCAGTACTGGCGGGCTGTATAGATTATATTTCAACGATAGCGTAAGCGCCAAAAAACTAGACCAAATCATTAACGGCTTAAGTTCGTAGTAAAACTTACACACAACAATAAATTATGTCGCCCGCAGGCGGGCAGGGATACGAACGTTTGGGCGTTTCGCGACTATCGCCCACATGTCTGTGACTCTTATTCAAAAAAGTTAGAGGCTTGGATAAATCATGGATGACTTTTCGAAAAAGATAAAAAGCCGCTTTAAGGAAGAGTTTCCAGAGTGGGCTAAATATTGCTCAACTGTCTCTCCCAACGGAGAACCTTTTTTGGTAATCAAAATTCCAAGGCCCAATGATATTGGAAAGCCAGATCTGGAATTAGAAACCTGCAATGATGAAGTGACGGTCTTTTTTGGTCCATATCATATTCACTGTGACGACTTTGGTGATAATGATGCATACGATGATGCCTTATTTTTTGTAAAGCAGATCGTTTCGGAGCAGAGTGTTATCGTAAGTTACTGGCACAAGGACTCGTGGTGTGGTTCAAACCTTGTCAAAGTTGTTGATATACCGAAGGACAACTCAGAGTATCCTTACGCAGACACAATAAAAATTTATTCATGGACAGGAAAACAAGATGTTCATATCGACTGTTGTCCAAAGGCATGAATCTCCCCCTAGCAAGGCGCTTAAGTTGCAGTCCGCTGGGACGTTTGGCTGGAACGCAAACACGTGGGGCGCTTCGTTATTTTGCCCAAGCATTTGTGCCCCTTAGCGTAGTGTTATAAGCCAGGAGGTTTTAATGGACTTTAGTGACCTACCATTACACGATGGATTAGTAAAAACAATTTCAATAAATTGGTCTGGTAAGTCAGTTGAGATTTTCTTAGATTGTTTCTTAAAGCCAAACCGAAATGCTCAGCCATGTATATTAACATTTTCAGGTATTTCCTCAGTTAACGTACCAATGACTGCACCATGGGGCGAATCTAACTCTATTAATACTGCAAGGGTTCAAAAGAACATTTTTCAAATTGAATTACAAAGTGGTGACATATTGCAGCTTAAGGCAGAAACTTTTGGCTTTGACACAATTGGCTTATAACAACTCAATTAAATTGCTTACAGCGTTCGCTGAGACGTATACACGCTGGTCGGCTTTTCCATTATAGCCCGCGTAAATGCGCCCGTTATTGAAAAGTTATATCTCAAAGGAGAATATCTTTTAGCATGAAGCCAGATTATTCAAAGTACACTCAAGAAGAATTATTGGATGTTTATGGAAACATCGACCGTAAAATGTACCCCGAAAGATTTAAAGCGTTATGTAGTTATATTGAACTTGAGAAGCCCGTTGAGAAAAAGAAGAGATTATTGACCAACCCAAAAAACTAAAAGGTAGCTGGTTGGCATGTCTTATTTTTGGACTCTATTTCTTCTTACATGGCTGATATTCAATTTATACAGGTGAATATAACGGGCTTAAGAGTGTCCACCATACTTTGGAAGATGATCCCGGATGGTTTAAATTTTCGGTTGGTATACAGATAGCAATGGGTCTTTATTTGCTTTTACATTTCTACCGATTGAGATATAACAAGCCAAATCAGCAAGACAAATAACTGCGTCATTTTGCAACTAATTCTACTAAACGCACTATTTACCCTTGAAGGGTGTTTAAACCTCACGGAAGAGACAAATGAAGTATTTATATTTTATAGCTTGTATAACAATCTTTAGTAATCCCTCATACGCCAACGAAGAGCTCTCCGAATTGCGCGCTGAGTTACTTGAAATGATGAAGCTCGATCAAGACACATTGCATGGTAAAACTCAGTTAAGCTTTGAAGAACTTAACGCAAAGCAATCTCAAAGAGTACAAGAGATAGTTGAGAAATTTGGCTGGCCAACTATAGAAATGGTAGGTAAAGATGCTTCTCAAGCGGCGTGGATTATTGTGCAACACGCAGACCACGACATTCAGTTTCAAAAAAATATGCTGTCGATGATGCGTCCTTTGGCCCTAAGCAAAGAGATTGACCCAGGTAATTACGTTTACTTATATGACAGAATCCACACGCCTCAACTCTATGGAACACAAGGCAAATGTGAGGGAAGCACCTTTACACCTTTTCCTATTAAAGACATAGAGAAAATAAATACGCGAAGGGACGAAATGGGAATGTCAACGGCACAAGAATATTGGGATATGGCCTCAGAAAGAATGTGTGGCGCAAGTAAACACTGATAAATGTTAGTGCTCTTTCAGAACGCTTGAATACCAGCGCGCCATGTGGCTTTTTCATTTTACTTCGGAGAGTGGTGTGAAATTCCCTAAAGACCAGAAAGCGAAGGCCAGCTTTGAGTCAGGTACTCTATATGCTGTTGCAGTTGATGATTTCATCTTTTATTGTCAAGTTGCTGTAAACCAGTCCTTAGGCTTCTTCAGAGTTCGCTCTAACAATATTCTTGAAATTAAGGAAATTCTTCGCTATCCAATCATGTCGAGATTCGGAATTAGCCGCCCCTCTCTAGGACGCGCTCTTAGAGATGGTTATTGGATAAAACTTGGAAAAGGTAATTTAAAGCAAGAGCTAAGCGAACCTGCTCCAACCGTTCAGTGGCCTGTTGGAGAACTAAAGGTTTCTGTCTGGCTAGATGGTAAAATAGTTAAGGAAACTTCTGCTTTTGATCCAGAGATCCAGTCCTTTGAAATGGTTAAAGCATACGATGCGATATTTCATGTCCCTGAACGACTACTTGTTGACTATACAGAAGATTCAGAAGAATTTGAGTCAGGGGGTACAGTTTGGAGGCAACGTAAATTAAAAGAATACCTTGCCAATAAATATTCAACCGCACCCCATCACCAACTCCCTGATGGGTGGGTGTATACGTAGCGGGAACTATAAAAAACTTAGTGAGCGAAACATTTACTTATTGGCTCGCTTTATCAGCACAATTAATCATAAGTTTCACTTTGATGAAACTGGTATTATATTGATCAGAAACGCTGATAGCTTTTCTTACAAATGGGAATCCTTGTAGCACTCAAAAGAATATTTAGACTGCCAAATTTTCTGTTTGAAAGAGGAATCCGGGCAGCATCTAGTATCAATATGGGTGTATGCTAGGGGTTACAATTATTTTCGAGAAATGGCGAAAGAGAAACTTGGCATATTACAGTCACATAAGTTGTTTGCATGAGCTCTGGTGCAGTAAAACCTGGATTCTGTCACTTCTCTCAGATTTTGTCCCACTTGTTTCGAACCTTGTTTAAAAGTTATGTATCGCAGTAAATGGAGATAACAGTGGAAGTTAATGAAAAGCCTTACTCACTTGGAAGATTTTCTTTAGACCTTCTTTGTATTGGGGGAGGGGTTATGTTTTCTTATTGGATGCTTTCTAATTTTCAAAGTGTGGAGCAGTGGTTTGAAGGCAGGCGCTCAGATGGCTTGTCTTTCTTTGTCGGCATATTTTTGGCTCTTATAGGAACATGGGATATGACACAAGGCATATACAAAACAGTAAAGCTAAGGTTTGCCAAGTAATGATGGCTTAAAGACCTAGAGTTATAGTCTCGAAATTATAAGCTCACTTTCAAGTACTTCAAATTAGAAAAATAAATATCAATAAAAATTAGGAGAGAAAATGCACCCAAATAGACATGCTATAGCGTTTGGAAGTCTAGTGTTTTTGGTGGTATCGATTGTATTAATTATTGCGGCATTATTTTGGGGTTGGCCAAAATATAAAGTCTATAAGAAAGAAATGGATGGTATTGCTGCACTGAAAGAAGCAGAGTGGAGCAAGCAAATTCTTATTGAAGAAGCCAAGGCTAGAGAGCAAGCAGCGTTAATGCAGGCGAAAGCCAGAGTCACACTGGCTCAAGCAGAAGGTGAGGCTAAAATTGTACAAGCTAAAGCCGAAGGACTTGCTGATATTGAGCGAGCAAAAGCCGCTGCTGAAGCTAATAGGATCATTGGCGAATCGCTTAAAGGGAATGAAGAGTACCTTCGCTACGTCTGGATTAAAGGCCTTCAAGATGGAAATGGTGAACGCATTTATATTCCTACTGAAGCTGGCCTTCCAATACTCGAAGCGGGTAAGGCAGGGAAGTAATGCTCCTCTACTGGGTAATAAGGGTTAAGAGCTATGGCAAAAATTTTAATATTTGGAAACTCTGGTTCTGGGACTAGACAAGACAGTCATTCTTTACAACTGTAGACATTTGGTAACTGTCTTACACGCTCTGAGAGAATACGGGGTTCGCACCTTTAAAGAGAATCATCGACTAAACGAGACAGGCATCTTTGTCTAAAAGGGTCTACATTATGGGTCTGTCTAACTAGTTATTTTTACGTCGGTATCCGCTATATATGGAAGCCCACTGTAGTCGATAAAACCAAGTTGGAATCAAGGAATGATGAAGAGATTACTGATAGTTATAACTGCTCTTGTTGTTATAGGCTGTAATGAAAATCAGCCGAAAAATCACTCACCAGAAATTGCATTAGCGAAGATAATCGGCAATGGAAATCAAACCGTTGTAAATGACGTTCAACTTTACCTTTCTGATAAGAATGCATACAAACTAAAACACAAAGACGGACTAGAAGAAAGCGGATTTGATGGAGCCTTTGAAAATTCATTTGACCTTACATTTGTAATTATAGAAGGTCTAAAAAGCATCAACCGTGTGGTGATTTTAGATTGGAGAGAGGATGCGCAACATGTCTTCGATTTATTAAACGATTTATCTAAAAATGCACTTTCTACTTGCAGCATATCGAGACAGCTGGCGGACGATATGATGCAAACTCAGTTCAATATATCTTACTACTTAGAATCTAGTGAATCTGGCTTTTTACTCTCAACCTGCGCAAAAAGCATGGGGTTAGAAATTATTGGCATTGACGATGGATCAGACTCGTTCGTCTTGTCTTTAATACCAAGTGGCAACGCGGCAAAACTCAAAACATATTCGCAGCAACTAAAATTGAATATAAAGACATACGATAACCGTGTGACTAGTTAGTTGGAGCGAAGAAGAACGTGCTGCGATAGCTTTTTTGTACTGCTTAAATTTTTCTATTTTTTTTCGAGGCAAAAATGACCAAAAATGAAATACCTATTATTGCTAAACAAGCGCTGTCTGAATATCTAGTGGAACCAGGAAGCGTTCTCTGTAGTAGTCATGAAGCATAAAGGCCTACCTCATTTAAGTCGCTACTCTCCTGTAGGTAAAACTGAAGTTATCAAGTGGCTGTCAAGTAAGATACAACAAGTCAATTAACATCGCAGCTTTGATACAGCCGCAGAAGGCTTCAGCAAAGCTGTTACCTGTTATTCACTCAAAGGAATGCAAAGCATGCTCTACAAAATAGAAGAACAAGCAGAAGTATTTGAAAAGTTGGAACCCGTAGAGTTCAAAGACTTTTCTAGCTTTGGAAAATTAGAGAAAGATCTAGAAAACTTAATTGCGAACAGTATTTTAGACGTTTTATTTGAAGATGCTAGATTGATGCCGGTGTTTCAAGAACGACAATGGCAGGCAGAAGCCGACATATATGCACTGAATGAAAGTGGCGAATTAGTTATATTCGAGCTAAAGCGTGCATCTGCCGGGAAAGATGCCGTTCATCAAGCGCTAAGATATGCGCAAGATGCTGGTCAATGGAGCTATCAAAAATTAGAAAATAAGTTCAAAGAATATAGCAAAGGCGACATGTCGTTAGTTGAAGCACACAGAGAGGCTTTTAGTCTTGAGCACCAATTAGAGCCTAAAGAAATTAATAATAAACAGCACTTATTAGTTATCGGCAGTGCAGCGGATGACTCATTAATATCTTCCGTCGATTACTGGAAGAAAAGTGGTATATCCATCGATTTCTTGCCCTATAGAATTTATGAACTTGCTGGCGAAAAGTACTTTGAGTTCTTTGCGCTTCCCTATGATAAGCACAAAAACCCAAGTGATGTAAAAGGTGTATTATTTGATACAAATCGCAGTTGGAATGAGGACTCTATTTGGTCGATGATGGATAATAGTCGTCTGGAGGCGTATGGAGACGCTAAAAGGTTTGTTCACCATGTTCATATAGGCGACATTGTTTTCTTTTCCCACAAATGGTGTGGCTTGATAGCTGCTGCAAAAGTGAAAGGTGAGGTTAAAGCGCCAGACAGTGAAACTTTGTATCGAGACGTAGAATTTCTAACTCCCATCCCAAACCGAGACGATAACACGTTATTGGCTATGCCTTTTTCAGAAGTGAGTGCTAAAACAGGTAAAAGTTTCTTTTGGGCTAGAACGATAAAAGTACCTTACTTAACGAAAAGCGAAGCACTTGAGTTAGTCGATGAGCTTAATAATTATTTACATCGCACTTAACAAGTTAACGCGGTTGGGGGTCTTCACAGTCAAAACTTTAAGCGCTAGTGCACTTTTAATGGCCTTTTGGTAGTTTCTGGCTACGTTGCCGTGGACTGTTACAGGTCGTTTAAAACGCATTGTTAGTTCAGCATTTTATTAGTTGATTTAAGGAGGGGGGGTGGCAAAAATTTTAATATTTGGGAACTCTGGTTCTGGAAAATCTACGCTGGCAAAGCACTTATGCAAGACACAAGGTTTGGCTCATTTAGATCTAGATACATTAGCGTGGAAACCTACTAGCCCACCTGAGAGAAAGCCTATCGTAGAGTCTGAAGAAGAGATAAAGACGTTTATTTCTTCCAACGACAAATGGGTAATTGAAGGCTGTTATACAGACTTACTGAAAATTGTAGAACAGCAGTCTACTGAAATTATATTTATGAACTTACCCATTGAATCCTGTATTTCAAACGCAAAGGCGAGACCTTGGGAGCCCCATAAATACAAAACAAAGCAAGCCCAAGATGACAACTTAGCAATGCTTATTGATTGGATTGGGCAATATACAGAAAGAAACGATACATTTTCTTATGCGGCACATAAGCAGTTTTATGATGGCTATCACGGTCATAAAAAGATGATTACGCAAAATGTCCCAACTGAGACAAGTTAGGCAAATTCGTTAATATATGAATTAAGCGAGACGGAGTTTCTAGTGAAAAAAAATCTACTTCTTGCATTATCACTTCTAGTGTCAGCTACGGTATCGGCTGAAGATATTAAATTAGATCTTAAGCAGCTTGCCCAACAGTACTTCGACACAATGGTTGCTACTCAGGCCCCTGGCGCGACAAAAGTTGAGCTTGAAAATCACCTGAGTTTACTCGCGGATGATGTTGGTCATTCACATTTGCCATGGGTGATAGACGATACGCGATTACCTGACGGTAAGGCGCAAATGAGAGAGGGCATGACGTTCTATTTAGGCGCACATACATAATATAGTGCTGAGCTGTTAGATGTTTTTACATTTAATCATTCTGCTATTGCTATCAGGTATAAGAATTATGCCAAGGGCGTTCATCCGCAAAACAATCAGCCTATTGAATACAGTCAAGTAATGATGGAAGTACTAGAAATAGAAAACGGTAAGATTGATGTAATTCGAAAGTACCATGAGTAAATTTCACATTCTGATAAGTTGCGTTGGGATGAGACTTCGGTCGTTGCTTAGTTTCGCGGTAATGCGCCAGGTATTGACGCTTCTTATCGGTTTGATTTTACATGTATAATTCTTATTCAGGTACTGCTAGTATGGATTGTGTGGTGTCTAATGCCTATAACTAACATTCCCATTGCTTCTCGAAACGATTACCTGAGAGCTCAGCGATACAACAGGGAGCTTTCTAGCTAGAAAGTAGGTTATTACATTTTAAAGGAACGGTATGTTTAAGAAGCTGTTAAAAGGATTTGGAATTGCGCTTCTAATCCTTATCTGTCTATTTGTACTTATTGCTGTTTGGTCGGGCTATAAATCTTCTGAATACGAGAAAACGGCAATTCCTTACATGAATACTGCAATTGCTGACATCTCCTCTTGGGAGCTAGGTACCTTTAAAAGTTACCTCACTCCGTCTGAAGTAGAAAATATCAATGAAGATGACCTTAAAAGGCTTATAAAGGCGCTATCAAAGATGGGGGCTTTAGTTGAAATTGGCGAATATCAATTCAATACAGTTACGTCCAGAGCACTAACATCTGGTGGTTCAGGTACCTTTGTTACCTATACTGTTCCAGCCGTATATGAGAATGGCGATGCAGTGATAACCATTACTCTAAAAGAAGAGGGGGATTCCTTTTCAGTTTATCATTTTAAACTAGACTCCCTCGCGCTGTTTGACTAACGAAGTTGTTAAAGCTAATCGTGCGTCGACGCCAAAATTAAGACACCGACAAGCATATTTTTACAGAGTATTAGGCCGAGCTTTAAGGACGGGGTAAAATGACGAAGAACCGAAGAAAAACAATCATCAGGTTTCTTCTGCTAGTCAGTACTATTGTTTCCTTGTTTTTCGTTCCGTGGATATTGGTTAAAGCCTGGATCCTACCTTTGCCACACACAGTGCAAGAACAAGTTGATGAGGCTATTAGCCACGGCTTTGACGGCATAATTGTCTACGTGGATGAGGCGGGAAAACCTCCAGCTTTCTACACAGCAGGCTGGAAAGACAGAGATAACAAAATACCCGCTGCCCCCGACTCTTTATTTAAAATTGCCAGTATCAGTAAGTTGTACACTGCTGTGGCTATCACCAAAATGGCGCGAGAACAGCGACTATCCCTAGACGATTTACTCGTTGATCATTTACCCGAACTCAAAGACAGAATTGAGCATTCAGAAAAAATAACGCTTAAAATGATGGTGCAGCATAAGTCAGGAATCCCTAACTTTACTGATAATGCTGCCTACTGGGAAAACGAACCGGAAAACGGCAAGCGAGCGCTCGACTTTGCGCTAGATCTTCCGGCGAGTTTTGAGCCCGGTGATGGATATGAGTATTCCAACACGAACTATCTGCTGCTTCGCAATATTATGGATAAGGTTTTGGGGTACAGTCACCACGCGTACATTAAGCAAAACATCTTACTTCCACTTCAATTGAACAACACCTATTTTTCATTGAGTGAAGTCAATCTGGACGACGTAATGAGCGGCTATTACGTTGGTTACAAGGAAGATGTTAAGGCGCGTGACTACGGTATGCTAGCGACAGCAGAAGACGTGGGTAAGTTCTTACGAGCGCTAAACAACGGCTCTATTTTCGATGAAGGCGAAGCGGAACTCTACCCTTATGTTTTCGAGCATGGAGGCTTGGTTATTGGTTACCAGAGCCTTGCAGAATATGACAAAGACCTCGATACCGTGGTTGTTCAATTTATCAATACCACTGACTTTGACGGTTACGAATGGAACTTGTCTGAAATCACAATTAGCCGAATTTTTAAAATACTAAGAAAAGCAGAAAACGAGTAGGTGGTAGGCTTGGTTCAATGCTTTTTCAGTGTAGGCCAATCATTACAAGTTAGAAAATAATGGGTGGCAACAGAACGTTTTTTATTATGTCTTAGTTTATTAATTCGCCGTTTTTAATCTATGCTTTTAGTGGTTATTTTGTATCTTCAGCTGCTCGGCAAAAAAGGGGCAAAACGTGAAAAAACTCTTCTTAATGTTATCTGTACTTATATCGGTTTTGTGTTTGCTACTGGCCGCAGCGCCATTTACTCCGGCAGTTGCGGGCTCGTTTTTAATGCTTATCCTCGCTGGAGTTTTAGGCTTTAAAGGGTATTCAAGAATAAGCTTGCTTTTGCTTTGTATCAACACCTTTTCGATAGTTGTCAGCCCCAACATAAACGAGTCTAGTTTTGCCGGATTGACTGTAATATCGATTATCTTTATTTTCTCTTTCACCGGTGTAGCACTTGGTCTGCCGAAAGGTGTTCAAAGATATGATAGTTGCGTTGATTGACGTTTGAGTATTCAAATATTCAGATGTTAGAGTGGATAATTAAAGGGGTTAAAAAAACGTTGCCCCGTTTTGTTTCAACCGCTAGAGTTTAAAAACTCGCCGCCTACAAAAGCAAGGATGTTATTTATGGTCAAGTATGAACTTCCCGCCAGAATTGTATTATCGCTATTTACTGTCATTCCTCTTTTTTTCGCTTATTCCACGCTTCAAAGCAGTCAGCCATTGCTATTCATTTCAATGCTTCTTGCATCGGTATTGTTTTTGGTAATGCAACTAAACATAAAACAGTTTTTAATGCCTAAACGCCAACCCAATGCCAAATTACTTAATATGCAAAAGGCCTTAGGAACCGCTTCGGTTGTTTTATTGATGTTAAATATTGCGTTCAAAGACATAATGTTGTTCTAGAAGAATTTACTTTTTTGCCCAGGAAAAATAAAAAAACAACGCCAAAGGAAGGCCAATGAAGAAGCATTTAGTATCGCTTTTAATCTTTTCAATCCCTTTTATTTGTCTTTCTGAAGAGTTACCCAGTGAATTTAAGAATAACTTAATTTACCTAAAACCAAAGCTCGCGGACGGAACTACCCTGACATTTTTTACTGATACTGGTGGTGGTTGGAATGCGATCTCACGAGAGCTCAGCGAAAAATATGGTTGGGAGATAAGTCAAAAAGAATCTGAAAATGGGGTTATCGATGTTACTGATATGCCTCAATTTGATCCAGAAGCGTCAATCCCCATGGCGGGATTGAATAATTGGTGGGCTGGAAAATTACAAGTAGTACCATCCGAAGAATTTAGTTCGACTACGAAAAGCGACGGAACGCTAGGCGGACGTTGGCATGCTGAAAAAGTAATTGATTTTAATTACCCTGAGAAAAAAGTAGAAGTGCTAGATGAAACTCCGACATCAACTGAGTTTTCGTCGGTTCCTTTGGGATTTCAAAAGGGCCTGGATGGTGGTTATACAATGGCTTTTCCAAGTATCGATATCTCAGTTAATGACAGACAGATTCCAATGTTATTAGATTCAGGTGCTTCGGCATGGCCATCGACAGAGGCGATGGAAAAAGGAGGGCTAGAAGGTGGTCAAGTTGCGACTTCTTTCATTGTCGCTTCAATATTCGATGAATGGGTGAAGGCTAACCCGGAATGGTTAGTGATTGAGGATGCATGTAATTTTTCTCATCAACCCATGATTCGTGTTCCTTATGTAAGAATTGGAAATAAAACCGTTGGGCCAGTTTGGTTCACAAGAAGAGCAGACAGTAGTTTCCACCAATTTATGTCTTCGATGATGGATAGGCGCATTGATGGCGCGTTAGGAGGTTCAGCGCTTCAGTACCTAAGACTCATTGTTGATTACCCCAACGAGCAAGCGTTAATTGCTGAAGAAATTTAATATTAACGAGATAACACATTTAGAATGTCTAATTTAATAACCCCTATGTTTATGCACATTCTTCTTTGTGCATTGCTCTACGTATTCCTCACGCTAGCTCGCGCGCCTTCGGTATGGGGAGTAGGGAAAAACAAAGATGGTTCAAACCCGTTTGCTGATATACAGCCTAAAGTAAGTGCGAATCTGAGCAATCAATTTGAGTGGCCGTTATTTTTTCACGCTGTTTGCGCCTTGCTAATTGCCTTAGGTGAGCCAATTAGCGATTCACAAGTCTCCCTTGCGTGGGTATTTGTTATTGGCAGGGTGCTGCATAGTCTTGTACAAATATTTACCGACAATATTAGATTGCGTGGTTTGGTGTTTACTATCAACTTCGTTGCCGTTCTTGCAATGTGGTTGTTGCTTTTTATAGAACAGGTTTTAGGTTAAAGAGCGTAAGGGTTATGGAAGAAGTTTTTGAACCGCTGGGCCGCTTTATACTTCGAGTAATAAAGTGGATTATCATAGACGCTATTATGGAATTCGTTTTGAAGGGCACGGGCCATGTGGTGCTTAAATTGCTGACCTTCGGCAAGTACCCAAGAGCTGGTCGTGATGAGGGAAGGACCGTTGCTGTTGGTTTTCTAAGCTGTGTGGTGGTTTTTGTCTGTCTTGCGATGATTGCTTAGTATTGAAAAAGGATATCTGCGATGAAATTAGAAAAGTGGGCGAGAATAAGAGAAAAAGGAAAACAGCGCTTCGTTCTAGTTTACGGCGTTTTAGGCTGGGGAGTCTCTACCGGTTTATTATGGTCAATACTTATGGCGTTTATAGAACCTTCCGAAAATATCTGGGGGAGACTCGCCATTGCGATGATCATCTTTCCCATTGCGGGTATCGCTTTTGGCCACTTAACGTGGAATAAATCTGAAAAAGCTTTTGCAAAAGAAACGACGAAAGCTGTCTAGAATTGCTAGAACATGTTTTGTAATAACCAATGAAGGGAAGCCGCTGTTGTTAAGTATCAAAAAATTATTTGTTGTTTCATTAACTTTGCTTGTAGTAAGTTGCGCCAATATACCTATTACAACAATGCTTGAGTTTCGCTCATTTGATGAGGAGAAATTTGCTGAACTCGACCCCAATCATTTACTTACGAAGATTCACTTAGACAAGCCTGCCGAAGTAAAACCAGAAAGCACCTGGCTTACCTTGGGTGTTAGCTCCTCAGAGCAAGAAAGAAGTTTTAAGTATAATCTTGAGGTTATTTCAGAAAAAACACTGCCAGCCGAGTCAGGATGGCTGAGTAAAACGCCAGCGCGAATTGAGTACATTTTAGGGTTAAGTGCCGAAGCAATAAAAGAATTCACTGAACTTCAAGAGTTCATGGGTTCTGCATCGCCAACGGGCTTTGATCTTCACG
>Ga0209503_10001160_pt1 | contig 13991 bp, 21 predicted proteins | sample SouAtlMetagenome_2_FD_187448 | JGI IMG/M metagenome (GOLD analysis project Ga0209503, IMG submission 187448) | Marine eukaryotic phytoplankton communities from Atlantic Ocean - South Atlantic ANT15 Metagenome (SPAdes) (version 2) | ecosystem: Environmental > Aquatic > Marine > Oceanic | place... | reverse complement strand
TATTTGTTGTTTATTTTATATTTATTATATATGTGTATGTGTATACCTTGTCCCCATATGTATATGTATATATATAATTATGCACAAGGTTTACTTGTCATTTTATACTCTGGTCTGATTGGTCTATTCGACTCAAATTGACACGCACCTGTATACTGGAACTCCACCTGATTCTTTAGTTGTAGTTTAAGGTATTTTAACTCTTGTAGTAATGCTAATATTTTCATTTAATATGACAAGCACTTATATATATACTACACATTTGGGGACAAGTTATACACATACAAAAAATATAAAATAATAATTGAATATATAATAATATATAATGGAGTGGAATCAATCATTTATTGATGGCGGGGTGTTAAAACAGGATGTAGATAAGATTATATACAAAGGGAAAGAGTATTATATAGATATAAAGGTTGGAAAATATAAAAATGAAGTAAATAAAGCATTTAATGAGTTGCGTCAATTAGATTCATATAAAGATGATGAAGAAATAGAGGCAACTATTAATAGCAGAGGATTACTTAGCGGGCAGGAGGCAAAGTGGGTACGCGGGTCTCATCCTGCATTGCATTATAGAGGGAATGCGTTAAAGAGACATAAAGTATGGTTTCAGCGAGAAGGTAAAGGATTTTATGCATATAAATATACTGGATGGCAAAAAAAAGTATTAAATGCAACATTTAGAATTAAGAATGGTAGATTTCCTAAGACATGTAAGTTAGTAAGAGCAATGAAAAGAGATTGTAATCAGAATCATTGGATAGCAACTGTGTATGAGAATGGAGAAGACTATATTGGAATGCATTCTGATAAGATGAAAACGTGGGTGAAGGGATCTAAGTTTCAGGTAATTAAATGGGGATATCCTAGGATATTTTTAATATGTTTAAAGGATCATGATGATGTGGATAAATGTACGGTTTTGTTTCGTAAAATATTACCAGCAGGAACATCTATTATAGTGGATAGTGAAACAAATGAAATAACTAGACATGGGGTTCCTGTTATGGAGGATTGTGATGAGATTTCAGGTAGTATTGTTGGGAGAGATATTGAGACGTTTATATCATTCGAGGAGAGTAAGAAGATGGTAGAACAGGCAAAGAGAGATGCATTGAAGAGAAAATTGAAAAAAGAAGAGAAAAGTAATAAAAAAGTTAAATTATAAGTTACTTATATATACATATTTAACTCGTAGTCCCTCTCCTCCTCTGTGAAGTAATTCTCCATACCCTGTTTTACATGATCATACGTTAGATGTTTGGTTTGTCGCCTTTTCATCCAATTGGTTTTCGAGTATGCTAATTTAGCTTGAAAGCATATATTCGCGGTATCCCCTCCCGCATTTTTAAACTTACTATAGTATTCTTCAAATAATTTTTCACATTTTTTATGTACAGACCAATCGCATAAAGACAATTGCCGTTGAAAAATTTGAAATAGTTCTTTATGTGAGTATTGTTTGATTGAGAAAAACCACCCGAATCGCCTTTTCAATCCCGCGTTAGCATCAAAAAAATTGGTTTGTAAATTATCTTCATACCCGGCGATAATAATTATAGTGTTTGATTTTTCTTCGCCCATGAATGCATTTAATTGATCCAATGCTTCTTTACCATATTCATCCTTGTCCCCATTCATGAGAGAGTATGCTTCGTCAATAAATATAACACCACCAGCATGTTTATTCAAGAGTTTGCGTGTCTTATTACTTGTATGACCCATATAGGAGCCAACGAAGTCACTTCTATGTAATATAGTGAATGGTATATCGTCATCAAAAATATCCAACGATATCCATATATTATATAATATTTCCGCAACGGTAGTTTTACCAGTACCCGGTGGACCTTGTAACACTGTGTTTAAAAAATGTTGGTCTAATTTACCGCCGGTCGTAATAATAAATTGTATTTGTGAAACAATTGATTTTTTTATGTCTTCCATGCCAATCATCTTGTTTAAAGTTTTCAGATGTTTATTCAGTGCTTTAAATCTGGGTATTTTACGAGTATATCGAATTATTTCTTCTAGAGGTGAGTCTTGTTTTCTTTTTCTTTTTTGAGCTTGCATTTTACTATTTAGGAGACATATTTATAGTCGTTTCACATCTCGGACATTCTTTTCTATATTTCACTGATGTCTCAATGCAATCTCTATGAAACAGACAATTACAATCGAGGAGCCTTATTTTATCTCCATATCGTTCCAAACATATAGCACAGCGACTTCTAGAATAGTTTTCTGTACCATACACATGGAAGTCACCTTCGGGTTTAATATCATCATAATATTGATTGAATGACTCAGCTGTCATGGCGTTAAATTGTATTTCAGAGTTATCTACAGGTATAGAAATGGATATATCCTCCCACTGACAGTCTTCACGTTTCCATTTTTTTCTAATTTTAAAGTCTATAAGGAACGAAGTGGGTACACATTCATATTTTTTCATGTAGTCTGTATACCATGTAGTAATAGTATCTCTTATATTTAGAATAACAGGACAACAATGGTCCCTAAATACAAAGTAAGGCATATGATATTTTATAATATTATTACTTTAAATATTGATACCACACTGATAATTGTCCTGTCCTTATTACTAATAATAAAGCAGTTGCAATCAAATACACTAATGCTTCAGTGTGGAGTGTCAATAAGAAGAAAGATAGCCACTCTATAATTTCAAACATGTAATTTGGAGTTATAATACCGAAGCGTATCATCATTTCATAGTAATCACCTAGAGTATTCAAATTAATATATTCACCTAAATATTTTCCATCTTTATCGTTTGTTATTTTCCCCAATTCCTTACGATTTGTATTTATCCATACGTCATAATAAGCATTTAATACTAAAGCACAAGTACACCCGGTTATAAAGAGTAAGTGGTACAATTCAAATTCTTCATTGATATTGTGAATCATTTGACCAAACATAATTCCTACAAAAATATTATATGATGCTAAGAATAATGCTACAAGAAAAGAGGTTTCCTTTTTATCTTCGTATAGTAAACCAATCCATACTTGAGATACGACTGAACGCCATAAAAAGTGTATGCATAAGAACGTAAATATTACACTCGCTAGTGTGCATTGAGGTGGAGTAATAATTACTTGAATGACTAATGCTATGAGAGCAAATATATTCGCAAATACCCATGCAAATCTATTATTAATCTTAAGTGGTAAATCCCATATTGTACAATACCTTCCATATGGCAGTGGAACATATAGACCTATTAAGAATATGACAGCGGTATAAATTAATATAACATATTCAAACATTATATAATAAATTACTTTATATTTTTATAGTGAAAAAAATCAATAGGACACTCTTTCCAACAAACAAGACCATATCCATGATTTATCATTTACACCACTTATATCCATGAAATGCCTTACAAAATTTTTCATCCATAGTAATTCATGGTCATTATATTTCTTATATCCCCAATGAACACCAGTATATTTATATCGAACCGGTAAATTATTCATTTTCAACCATGCAAAATAGGTTTCTTTATTGAATACTTGTGTAAATTGGAGGTAATCTGGACAGTATGGTGTATACTGTGGTACTAACCATCTATCAAAATTACACTTATCTATTTTCAAAAATAATAGGTGCTGGTCCTTGTACCATTCGGTCATGTAAAATAAGTCATCGCTTGAAATATTGTTAAATTTATAACGTATTTCTTCGTTTTCGTCACTATCACTGCTAGAATCGACATCGTACATGTGATATAATGCGTGTTTAGACATAATTGGGTAATTTATATATTATTAATTAAAACAATAAAGATATACATATATACTATATTTCAATTTTAGCCACTCCCATTGGAGCTATTCCTCTACCTTGTCCCCTAAATTTTTTTCGTTTAATACGCTCTTCTTTTGGATATGGATTGATAGGTGGTGGTGAAGCAACAATTATACCTTGTATTGTACTTAACCAAAAATGCTTTAATGATAATATACAGTACAATATAGATATAATTCCAAATGCTATATCCCATCCTTTACAACCATATGTTGCTTCATTTCTAACAATGTACAATACGCCTGTACACGCGTAGAGTATGAAGCGCGGTATATATAAACACCGTTCATTTGGATCCCCGGGTTTTTGATCAAATCCAGAATAATAATCTACGATATAAAACCCAGCTGTAGCAATCAATATACTGAGTGCACCGTCTCTGGCACTAGCACTACATTCATTATTACATTCTAAGGTGGTTCTCATAGGATCGCATTTTTTCCGCGTTATTTCCCAGAATGCCACTGTCGCTAAACACAATATAAGATGTATAGACTCTGTAAAATTAGGATTTCTATTCATTTTCGGACCACTGACTAGCATAGGTTCAGCTCTGGGAAGCTCGACTATATAGGCTTCCGGGACTTTATACTTAGCCATTATATACATATTGATATTTCTATATATAGTATTTATTCCTTATCATCGGTAATATGTGTTGGGGGTTTTTTTATTGCATCAATTATATGTTGTAGAGGGGGTATGGTAAAGGTTTGATCTAAATAAATTCCAGTGACAATTCCAATAATAAACCAGAACATTTTAAAATAATTATAAATTATATTTATACTACCGTTCTAATAAATGATATAAATTTTTACACGCTTCTCTATTCGATCTACTTCTCCTATCTCTAACGGATAATGTGGTATTGTCTTTATATTTTGCGGTAACATAGAAGTAATAACCATTATACCTACAAGATATATTTTTATATACATGGGGTTCATACCTATATCTCAGTATTAGTATTCTCCTCGTCTCGAGTCGCTCCTTCGTAATCATTTGTAGTTTGACTAAATCCTTCACTAGTAGAAACCTTCCTATTATCCGGAGTAAATCCGACGGCAGGATGGTCAATAACATGTTCACATATAGATGAATTAGGACTTTTTATACCCAACATTGTGATCGCACTACATATTTCTTCTTTGTATTCTTCTTGTTCTCTACGCATCATATATACTTGATCATTCAATGCCATTAATGCTTTAATATTTCTCTCTAAAATTTCAGTTATTAATATGTGTGTTTGTTGCTGCTGTTTTAGTATATCAACTAATAATTTATTTCTCATATCGTCTGATGACATCCACTGTGACATTTATTATACATACACTGACTTATATACTCTCAACTCGAAATCACGCCCGTGGTATAGATTGTATGTGACAGGTTGTAACCAATGGTCCGATTCACATAATACTTTATCACCCTTTACAAATTCCCACCATACTTCCTGTTTTTCTCCATCTAAACAAGTGTAAATATCATTCTTTTCTTTCCAATAAATAAGGTCATAAAACTTAGGTGCACCATACAACCCTCTATTTTGACGCCTTAATCGTGGGAATTCACCATCCTTAAGTGCACATGGTACAAATCCAAATGGTGACCCATTTTTTACTTTACACATACGCCACCATCGTATAATTTTATTTGCGTAAGTACTCAATAATTTTTCCATTTGTATTTTGATATTATAAATAATTATTTTATAATATACACTTCTTGTCCCGATTCCGAAGGGGACAAACTCTGGAATATTAAGTATAAATAACACAAGTATTGTAAATAAGTATTTTACAAATGGAAATAATTCGTTGTCCTTCACCGGCGACAATCGCTTCTAAATTGAATGCGATTATAAAATCACCCATTAAAAACCACACGTGCGACTTTAGAACATGTGATATTGAAAATTTGACGGTCGAAATACACAAATACGATGGTCAGTTCATGATCCGTTGCAAATATATAAATAATGCAAATACAAATTTGACGAAGGATACACTATACAAAACGATATACTCAATATACCTATGTAAAAATACCGGGAAAATACACTATTGTCACGCACAATGCGACGGGGGCAGAATAACCAATCATGATAATTGTAATGTATGTTGTGTATCAGGTGTACAGTATGAATCTGAGAGAGTTCGTTCGTGGCAAATATCATCTAGATGTGTCCCCACTGTTATTCAAGATAAGCGTGATCCCAATATGTTTAATAGAGACTCAAATGGACGTGTTATTAAAAAAGGCACGCACAACATTAAAGTCACACAATGTATAATAATAGCGAAGGAAATTCTGAATCGACTATTATTTTCACGCACCAGAATGCAATCTGAAGAACATAAATATAGAGAAAAAAAGAAACACGCGGAAAAAGTGGTAAATAAGTATCGTCGTTATTGTGATCGATCTAATAGACCGAAGAATTACATTCACATTCTTACCATTTATATTCATACATTGAAAAAGAAACAATCATTTACTTCATTGATATGTAAAACAAAAGAACAACAAAAAGAAATAATAGAAAATTACACCCGTCTTATCATAACATATTGGAAAATGTTTCTTAATAAAACCGTGTCCCAGAGCAATACATTTTCATTTAAAATTTTTGCACCGGCATGTTTGTATATTATGCGTAGTGGTCTGATGATGAGTGGTATATTCATAATAGAAAAGAGTAGGTACTTAGAGTCAGCATTACCTGAAGCAAATGGTCTACACTTGTATAATATTAATAAACCTAGTTTGACTCAGGGACAAAAACATATATTGAAATGTATCAGAGAGACGGTGGAAAATAAAGTTTTATCACCGAAACAGTTAAGTGATTACTGTAAGGAAGAAAATTTAAAACTAAGTATATAAATAAATTATTATAACTATAAATGTCATTAAAGAAAGGGTTACCCAATTTAGGGAACACATGTTATATTAATAGTGTGTTACAATGTCTACGGTTTACCAGACCAATGGTTTATTCATTGAAAAAATTCACCGATAATGTTGATCCATTTATAGATTCCTTCATCGATTTATTGTTTGCAAATGCACCGGTGACTGATCTACATACATTCATACGAACATTAGCACAAACACCCGAATTTAAATTAATGCGACAGTGTGATGCACATGAATTATATCTGTATTTAGTCGATAATTTATATGAAAAAATTAAAAAGACAAATCCATTTAAAGGAAAAATAAAGTCCACTGTGACGTGTTTAGAATGTGGTAACGATTCTATTACCTTTACACCATTTGTATCTATTTCGGTACAAATACCTCAGGCAAATTATGTAGCAACTGGGGTGTCAGTACAAGAATTATTGGATGAATTCTGTGAAGACGAATTATTGGAAGACCCAATAGACTGTGAAAAATGTAAAGAAAAAAAAGAATCGAGCAAAGAATTAGATATTGAAGAATTACCAGTAGTACTAGTAGTACATTTAAAACGATTTCAAGGCATAGAAAAAATATATACACCAGTTGAGTTATCTAATATTAAGATTAGAGACGCAGAATATGAATTATACGCGTTATGCAACCATACTGGTGGAACTACTGGTGGTCATTATACTGCATGTTGTAAAAAAAGAGACAACACATGGTTAGTATGTAATGACCTAAATGTTAACCCCATAGGAGTTCTTCCCGAATCATCCGATCGACCATATGTTTTATTTTATAATAAAGTATATAAGTAAAACTTTTTCTATTTTATAATGTCAGTTTTAACTACAGAAAACCCTAATCGTTTCGTCTTATTCCCTATCAAATATCCTAAACTATTTAAGTTTTATAAAGATCATATCGCATCCTTCTGGACTGTGGATGAGCTGGACCTATCACAGGACACCGTAGACTGGAAGAAAATGACGGAATGTGAACAAGATTTTATCCTATGTATTTTGGGCTTTTTTGCCGCATCGGACGGTATTGTAATAGAAAACTTAGTCACTAATTTTTGCTCCGAAGTACAATTGCCCGAAGCTAGAGCCATGTATAGTTTTCAGGCAGCCATGGAACAAATTCATAGTGAGACTTATTCGTTGTTAATTGACACGCTAGCGTCAGATAAACAAAAAGAAGACTTATTTCATCATATCGACAAGCACCCGGGGACTAAAGCGAAAGCAAAATGGGCATTGGATTATATGTCGAAAGAGATACCATTTTCAAAAAGACTCATAGCATTTGCATGTGTGGAAGGTATTATGTTTAGCTCTAGTTTCTGTGCACTTTTCTGGTTAAAGAACCGTGGATTATGCCCCGGGTTAACCTTCAGCAACGAACTAATATCCCGAGATGAAGCTCTACATAGAGATTTTGCTATTGAAATGTATAAGATGTGTGAGCAAATGACTCAAAAAGAAGTTATGCAAATTGTTCAGTCTGCTGTTGATACAGAATTAATTTTTGTAAAACATTCATTGCCTAGTAATTTGAAAGGTATGAATTATGATATGATGTCAGAGTATGTTAAATTTGTAGCAGATCATTTACTGGTTAGTATGGGTTATAAGAAGCATTTTAAAACAAAAAACCCATTTGCCTTCATGGATATGATATCATTAGAAGGAAAGACTAACTTTTTTGAGAGAAGAGTAAGTGAGTATAGTAGACCTACAACGGCTACATTTTCATTAGAATCTGCTTTTTAAATGATTAATTTTAATTTTACTCGCAATTTACCGCTCCACGTTGTGGGTTCCATGTCTTTATATGTCAAATCATGGTTTAATATGGTGTATTCCTTCTTCGGAATTTTATAAAATATATATCTATACCCGCGGTGTAATGGATCATATACTCTATCACCTATAACCGAATAATAATTATATATAAATCCTTTATTTTTCAGTAATTTATGTTTAATTCGTATTATTTCGTCTACGCGCTTAACGTTCATTAATCCTCCATCTGTCATGATTGCATCAAACGATTTTTCTCCATACTTACACAGTAAATTTTGCCATGTACTCACACGGAATACATCGCCTTTATTTTCACCATCAAATCCTAGTGTTGCATATTTTCCAATAAACCCACTTTCTTTAACTTCATTTTCAGAACATCCGACGAAGAGCCACATTTATCTGCAATACGATTGTTTAAATACTCTACTTTTTGTTCTAGATCTCTTATTTTTAACTTTAACCTAATATTTTCCTGACGTATTTTATTCTGGAAAATGACTTCTTCCACACTCATCATCTTACGCATTTCTACCTCTGACATTTATATAAATTTATACATAATATATAGTATTTAGACGCTTATGACCTCGCCTTTATCACTCACGCTCGCTATGGGATAGAAATGTGGAAAATAAATGGGAATCGTAATATATAAATTGTGCATATTTACACGGAATTTAATATCCGTCCATACTACACCACGTGGGAGTTCATAATCCAATATGACCTCTCCTTCGGTCAATGGTATTCCATCGTAAGAAGATTCGCGAATCATAATAGAATGACCATCACCTGAAACGTCATACGCGGTTAATTTACTTAACGGTACCATTAAGTCTATACTACTTTTCACTAAAGGTCTCTTATAGTATGGATCTACCATTGTAGGTTGTGCATGTGCATAGTTCAACATAATTAATAAGGTTATTATGCACAATTTCATTTATTAGATTATATTACATACTTATAGTGTTATACGTATATATAAACTTTAGGGACAAGGTACACGAATACACACAGAACAAGACAAATATAAAATAAATAAAGAATAAAGATAAAAAGAATAAACAAACACAAAAACAATATGACAGTAAAAAGAAAATCACCAGAAACAACTAACCCAAATAAAAAGCAAAAACGCATCTCTAGAGATGAGAAAATCGAAATTGCAATTTCAAAACTTGAAGAATATGAAACGGCAGTTAAAGACACATTAAAAATGTTGAGGGATATCAAACGTGAATCATTAAGACCACCACCTATCAATATACCTGAGGTAACAGCAACCTTTTCATCTTCAGATGAGGACAACACACCCAATTGTAACATGATTACAGCACCTAGACAATTGATTGATTCAGCAACATCAAAACGAGTATTCCCAAATGGAAGTGAAGTTTATGAATATTCAAGTGATTCGTTTGAGGATAATATTACACCACAAGGTACCATATTACCAGATGGTGTAGAAATTGAACATAGATTGGATGTATTAGATCCATATGGGTTAAAAAGGGCACAAACACCCATAGACCCGTCTTATGTTATAGATCTTACAGACGACATACAAGCACATTCACCATGTTTACCAAATTTCGTTGGTTCACCACGTATGTGTGAGGAGGATTGTGATTGTTTCGACGATTACAGTGGTCTAGAGGGGAAAATGAAAGCATTTTATGATTGGAGAGTAATACCTTTTCAAGCATTAGTACGTGGATGGTTGGTACGTAAAAATAAAAAACCACCAGTGGAAGAAGACACTACATATAGTAATATGGGTGGAAAAATGAGAGCATATTATGGGTGTCAAGCAATTAAGATGCAGGCAGTAGTGCGTGGAGGTTTGGTACGTATGCGTATATGGAGAAAAAAATGTGAAGAGAATTCAAAAATATTGTTACGTGGAACCATTAAGATTCAAGCATTAGTACGTGGATGGTTATTACGTAAACCATGTACCAACCATGACTTAAAACCAGTACGTTCGGGGTATGACCATACCACATATGAATGTCGCAACTGTGATTATGAATCAGGGTGTGTATAAATATAAATATAAAATATAATAAATGTTTAAGTATTGTGTATGGTATACTGTTAAAGAAACTCATCCTGTTCATAAAATGATGAGTAAATATTCTTCATTATTTAAAACGCCTAGATTTCCTCCACATATTACAATACAATCAAAATTAAGTAAATCTGAAGCAATATCAACATATAATAGGTATTTATCTGTTGACAAACCTATATTTACATCACATGGTCACCCTACAATTACATACGAAAGGTTTCCGGGACCTTTATATTTTTACGCAATAGAACAACCATTAAATACAAATGGTGCATACGTGGAAGGTATACATTTATCGTTGGCATATAGAATAAATAAAAATTTCACACCAATGGAATTGGCACATACGGAATTTGTACCCCGCATATACAATACTGATTTATCAATTTGTATTATGAATTGTGAATCTGAAAATCCGGGAGAGTGGGAGAGAGTAAAATAATTTTTAGTTATATATAACTATTAGAGACATAATAATAATGACAGAATGTTATGTATGTTATGAATATTGTAAAGAACCAGCACCATGTTTATGTAAAACATTATATATTCATGACACATGTCTTACTATTTTAAGAATGTATGGTAATACAGAATGTGGTGTATGTAAAACTGCATTTGATAATAGTGTACCCGTAGATCAGGTTTTAGACATACCTCCACCTCTACCACCACGTGAAATAGACTCTGATGATGAAGAATACGACGAGGCACTAAAACGACCACCTTGTATATGTTATTTTATTTGTGTACATTTTAGATGTTGTAAATATAGAGTTACTGATGCTGATCTCGCTTGTGATTCATTACGAATGATGTTATTTCTATTTGTTATATTTATAGGTATCAACATATATTCTGATACTTTAATACCTGATTTTTTCATTTTTGTTGTAGTATCTATGTTTGCTATGGGTTGTTATAATGCACTAATGAATAGGCGATCGACAAGGAGGCATACGTTAGATCACATATAATGTCATTCTTATCACTACTCATGAATAAAAATGTCAGTATATCTGTCAAAATTAATATCAAATTCACATATGATTTTAATGTGTTTGATATATCTGTAAATATTACGAAGAAAAATAAAATGGCGATTGGGGTGTAAATATAATAGTTTCTATTGTCTATAAATATTAATTTGTTGCTGGATGCTTCATACATCTTTAATTCTGTATCGTCCATAGACCTAGGTTCCTTTTTTCTTCTTCTAATTTCTCTATAATTTGATATTCCTAATTGAGTTGATTTACTGGCACTAGTCGATTCTAAAATATAAAGTCTGCTTGTTTTAAAACAATTTTCATGAAATCTATTAGCTTTATCATCTTGAAATACTCCTAAATGTAAATGTGCTATTCTAAACCCCGGTAATTTATCATATATAGTTTCGTCTATCTTTGCTAACCTATTCTCAGCAAAATGAATTATAAAATTTAATTCTTTATACAATGCAAAATATAGAATGGTAGATAATGTAGCGAATAATGAGTCTGTACAATAATAAAGAGAAAAATGAAAATACAACCGCCATAAAACTTTCCAGCGGACACCCTTTCTTTCTATTACATAATATATATATGAACTATGAACCCGGGGGAACAACATAATAAGATAGTATATCATCATTAATGGGAAGAATGAGAAATAAAACCCCTTTTCATACTTTAGATGGGCAGTTAACATGGCTACTGTGATTGCCATATAGTATAAAAATAGTAATAAGTTTTTACTGTAAATAAACATTTTAATATTTGAATATAACTTATATAGTATTTAAGCAAACAATCTATTTTACAATAATGTCAACAGTCTGTAATATTATATTACTAGGAGACACGGGTGTCGGAAAGACTTGCTTTGTAACGCGGTTACTTAAGGGGTATTTCACAGAGTCATATATAACTACTTTAGGTGCGGAATATCTTCATTATGAATATAACGATACAATTATAAATATTTTTGATACTGCTGGACAGGAACGTTACGAAGCTTTATGTAGTTCATACTATAGAAAAGCGAATGGTGTTATACTAGTATATGATGTGACGGATTCAAATTCATTAAAAAATGTATCAAAATGGATAGAAAAGGTTAATAAATTTGTAGAAGATATACCTATAATTATATGTGCTAATAAAATAGACTTATTAGAGGAAGAATATACACCTCCCAGTAATATACAAATAAATCACTCATGTATAAAAATTTCATGCAAAACTGGAGAGAATATAGATAAGATTTTACCCATGTTAATGCCAAATGTAAATACAATCGAAATTACATCTTCAACGATTGAAGCTCTGTGGTCATACGTTCCGTGTTATATGCTTTAAAATCGTCATTACCACCAACCCAATGCCAACCGCCCTGTACTTTAACAAATATTTGCGGTACTGTATCTGTATTTAATCTAGAACATTTGTAAGCCTGTATAATATGTGGTGTGACAGGATTTTTCACATCCATTACTTCGAATGTAGCTGGGTCTAAGAATTTATTATGTTGTACTTCAAAACAATAAGTATCACATACACCATATGCTGTTTTAGCAGCCGCTTTACTATGTGGGCAGTAGTCCTTTACATACATAAAAACCTCAGTGTAATTACCTATATTATATATTTTACCATTATATTTACAAGCAATAATAGCTGGTATCAAATTATTATCCATTTAATTATATATTCAACATTTATATACTATAAAATACTATACACAACATACTATAATATGTCTATACCTTTATGGGCACACGCATACGATAATTATATTTTGACCGCGGGCGCAAAAAACTCGAAGAAGAAGACAGTTACAGCACAAGGTGCATCCCAACAGAAACAGTCGCGTGAATATCGAAAAGATACACAGGGCTCAGACCCCCAAATAGCAATTGAAGCTTACAAGAAAAGTAGAAATGCAAGTGGTGGCAATAGATACCAAAGCATAATAGTATTACCCGTGGAAGAGATGTCTGAAGAAGATTTACAATATGTTCTAGACTATGCTTCAGACTCTGAAGATATAGAAATGGATGGTCAGAATTACATGATGGGAGATGTACGTCCTGAATTGTATAAGTTATTAAATAAAAGTGATTGGGTTCCGGTACCCTCTGGAATAGATGACAACAATCTTATTAAAGAGAAACCCGAACCGATCAATATTATAATAGACTCAAATGCCATTGAGGTAGTAGATACTACTATTGGTACTGATGAAGGTGAAAAACGGATAGGTACAAGTAGAATTGAAACCAAAAACTACGGTATTACATTTAATCATGAACACATATCAAAAGATTTAAAGAAAGACCCTTCTTATCTTAGAGT
>Ga0209503_10001158_pt1 | contig 14003 bp, 7 predicted proteins | sample SouAtlMetagenome_2_FD_187448 | JGI IMG/M metagenome (GOLD analysis project Ga0209503, IMG submission 187448) | Marine eukaryotic phytoplankton communities from Atlantic Ocean - South Atlantic ANT15 Metagenome (SPAdes) (version 2) | ecosystem: Environmental > Aquatic > Marine > Oceanic | place... | reverse complement strand
AAATTTCTCAGCTCCACTCTCTCCGAGATGGTAGCCATCTGAAAAGTCATCCGCCGTCATCCCCGGGATGGAACGAGCATCCATCAAGCCGACACCTTTCTTCTCAATCAATTCAAGTAGTCCGGAGTTCAACTCCCAATATTCAGGCTGAGACAAGGGAATAATCCGGAGCCTCGTTCCACCTGCTTGCAACATATCAAAAAAACGAGTCATCCTTTCGAAGCTTGATTGTCGCTCGACAGAACTCTCGACCTCACCTGTCACCCAATCCTGATTCGTCCGTAATCCCAGCCGATACCAATCGATAAAGTAATCGAGGACCCTCTCTCGATGAGCTGGTTGATCACCAATCAACGCGGAGACATGGGAAAGGCCCGACTGCACACGTTGATGGGTGTCAAAACACTCACGCTCCCACAACTGCGAACAAACCTTGGTATTTCGAACGAGAATTTTCTCGTTTCCAGCCATCATGCATGTCCCGGCCATTTCTCCGCTCTTGACTCCCATGAAAAACGTCTTTAAGCCAAGCACTCTACCTTGCCAACCCCTGATCGCCTTCATCATAAATTTCCTAGCTCTTCGGAGGAGCTGCAGCTGGAGTGCAATTCCAGTATTTTGGCACGACGTAAGAAACCTGGCTCACTCACATCAGGACTAGCAACTCCAGAGGCGTCATTGCCATCCAGCACCACACCGGGAAAGGTCAGACCTACAAGTTCCGTAACCTCTCAATCAAAGAAATCAAATAACCTAAGAAAATCATGCAAAACCTAGCCCTTACCTTAACAACTATCACCCTTCTGACCTTGCCCGCAATCGCTCAAGAGCGCGGTCAAAAACGCGATCAACCCGAGCGAAACAAAGGCGACCTCGAGAACGTCGAAAAACGCATCAAAAGCGCCGTCGAACGCGGCGTTATCTCCAAGGAAGAAGCCAAAGCCAAATTCGCCGAGATGAAAAAAATGATGGAGAAAAAACGCAACGCCGAACATAAAACCGGCAAACCCAGTTTTGAATCCATCGAACGACGCCTCAAAGAAGGAGTCAAACGCGGCGACATCACCGAAGAACAAGCCAAGGCCAGATTCGCCGAGGCGAAAAAAATGCGTCGTGAGCTTGAGCTAAAACACCGCGAATCCGCAGACCGCAAACGTAACGAACAAGCTGATCATCAAAAGCGACGCGAACACGAAGAGCGCATACGGCGCGAACAACAGGAACGCCGTATGCACGAAGAACGTGAACACAAACAGGATCGTGAGCATGAAGAACGTGGGCACCACGAGCACGACCACACCGAGCGCCAACTCGACGAAGCACGTGAACATGCCGAGCGCCAGCGCGAACGCCATCACCACGCCCGTTTTGATGCCATCGAAAAAAGTCTTCAGCAGGCCGTCGAAGCCGGACTCATCTCCGGACTGGAAGCCCAAAAGACCATGGCCAAAATTCACCTGGCCGCCATCAAGCACCAACAGAAGAAAGAGCGTCGCTAGCCCCCGCGACATGATCACTCGCATCATTCTTTTCGTCGCCGCGACTTCTGTCGCGGCAGCGAAGCCCAACATTGTTGTCCTCTACTCCGACGACGCCGGTTACGCCGACTTTGGCTTTCAGCCCAACTGTGCTCCGGAGATGCTCAATCTCACTCCGCACATTGACCGCATTGCCAAAGCCGGAGCCCGCTTCACCAACGCCTACATGGCAGGCTCGGTGTGCTCCCCCTCCCGCGCGGGCCTCATGACCGGACGCTACCAACAACGATTCGGTTACGACAACAACCTCCCTCCGGGAACCAAAAACGGACTCGAACTCACCGAAACCTTCGGCGTCAAACGACTCCAAAAAATCGGCTATCAGACCGGTCTCATTGGCAAGTGGCATCTCGGCTATCCCGAAGCCTACCATCCCAACAAACGCGGCTTCGATTGGTTCTACGGTCTTCTTCAGGGCTCCCGTCCCTACTTCTCACAAGAAAAAATCAGCGACCACCGCGTCATTCAGGAGAACGGAAAAAACACCAAGGAAGGCGGCTACGTAACCGACCGCTTCGGCGACGCCGCCTGCCGCTTCATCAAGGAGCACAAGGACGAGCCCTTCTACCTCTTCGTCTCCTTCACCTCGCCCCACGGACCGCTTCAACCAAAGCCCGAAGACGCCGCCCGCACCGCGCATATCAAAGAAAAAAAGCGCGCCAACTACGCCGGACTCATCGTCAGTCTCGACGACAATGTCGGCAAAATCCTCGACTGCCTCAAGGCTCAAGGTCTTGAAAAAGACACCATTGTGCTCTTCACCAACGACAACGGCGGCCAAACTTCCAATGGCGCGATCAACGACCCTCTTCAGGGCAAAAAAGGCACCCTTTGGGAAGGTGGCATCCGCGTCCCCTGGACGATGCGCTGGCCTGAAAAAATCCCCGCCGGGCTCGTCGTTAACAAACCTGTTATCGCTCTCGACCTCCTCCCCACCGTTATCGAAGCCGCCGAAGCCCAAGTTGCCCCGGCCTGGAAACTCGACGGGAAAAGTTTCCTTTCCCTCATCGACGGAACTCCCAAAACAACCACCACCAAAACTCCCCGCCCGCTCTATTGGCGGCAAGGGGGCAGCAAAGGCCCCCGCGCTATGCGCGAAGGAAAATGGAAAATCGTCCACGACCGAAAGAACGGAGACGCCCCAGCTCTCTACAACCTCGAAAGCGACATCGGCGAATCCAAAGACCTTTCCCACGAACACGTCACCACCTTCAAGGCCATGCTCCAAAAACTCGACGCCTGGGAATTCCAACTCGAAGAACCCCGCTGGGGTGCCGGAAAGACAAAGTAACAGCGAGGAATCAGGATACGGAAAGAGATCCAACCTCCTTTCTGCCCATTGCATACCCCCAAATATCCGGTTTTCACGACCTTCTGAGCACCCAGATTGCCGCTTGGAGTTGGGAGAGGAATACGCCCGGTCTCGCTCCACCCCTCTTACCCGTGAAGCCTCTTTATCGATACGAGCAATGAGCCTTGGCTGAGAGAAATAAAAAGATCTGGGCCGGCTTGGCCTAACGGGAAAGACATCCCACCCATCCCTCAAATAATGGGCGGAGTGGCATGCTCCTTATTCTGGTTTTGAGCCTTTAAGTAACTTGAACAGTTCTGAATCAGTCGAGAGGATGACGGTTGTCTTTTCGTCGAGTATTTTGTCGTAAGCTTCTAATGTTTTCACAAATTCGTAAAAGCTCTCCCGCTCAGGAGTTCCGCCATAGGCTTCAGCATAGATCCGGGTCGACTCGGCATCCGCTTCACCAAGAATCGACTGAATTTTGAGATAAGCTTCTGATTCAATCCGTTTCACCTCTCGCTCCATCTTGCCCATCGTCCGAGCCGCTTCGCCTGCTCCTTCAGAGCGGAAGCGTTCGGCAATCTGCTGACGTTCGGAGATCATTTGTTCGTAGATTTGCGGTGCTACAGACTGGTTGTAGTTAATTCTCTTAAAGCGGAGATCGAGAAGATTGATTCCGATGTCCTCTAGCTTGGTTTTTGCAATCTCGTACATATTTTTTTCGATTTCCCGGCGGCCAATTTTTATGGGTTCGAAGAGGGCTTCCTTTTCGGTCTGCAAATCAGTTTTTTCTGGTTTACGATCTTTGGTCGATCGAACGACTTCGAGGAGATCGTGTTTGGCGACCGCATTTCGAGTCTCTGACCCCAAGATATCGTCGAGACGTGATAGTGCACTTCGTTCGTCGCGTAAGGTCTTAAAATAGAGAAGAGGTTTGGAAATTTCCCAACGGGCAAAGGTATCAACCTGAATGTAGGTCTTATCTCGGGTTGGCATTTGCGCGCTATCGCCATCCCAAGCCAGAACCCGCTTTTCAATCACGTTGACCTTTTGGATGAAAGGTAACTTGAAATGCAACCCAGCCTCAGTTTTAGGCTCTCCGATCGGCTTTCCAAACTGTGTTAGGATGACTTGTTGATCTTCTCTGACGGTATAAATCGTCCCAGTAACGAAGAGCAAAACGATAAGAACCAAGGCTGCTGCTATAAATCCAAATGCTTTTTTCATCGAGCGCCTCCTTTTCCATTTAAAGCGTTATTGAGGTCGAGAAGGGGCAGCGGTTTGCTGGCCTCTCCGTCCATGATAAATTTGTTTTTAAGTTTGGGAAGAACCTCCTGAATTTTTTCCAGATAGAGTCGCTGACGGGTGATCTCTGGTGCCTTTTGGTATTCTTCGAAGAGAGCTAAGAAGCGCTCTGCATCACCAGTGGCCTCGTTGACCCGCTGGAGTTTCTCACCTTCGGCAGCACTGATCTTTTGATCCGCCTCACCTTCGCCTTTTGGAACAGCTTTATTATATAGTCCCTTTGCAACGTTAATCTGCCTGGCCTTATCCTGCTGTGCTTGGTTCACCTCGTTGAAAGATGATTGGACCTGTCGTGGTGGATTTACGTTTTTTAATGAGAGCTGATCGATCTTTAAACCAAGCCCATACGAGTCAACTAGATCCTGGAGTTTTTCTAGGGCTTTTTCTGCGATTTTTATACGACCAATCGTAATAACCTCGTCGACGGTTCGATCCCCAACCACTTCCCTCATCACTGATTCCGAGGCATCCCGCATCGTTTCTTCAGGATCACGAACTTTAAAAAGATAAGCCTCTGGGTCACTGATTCGGTACTGGATCACCCACTCCACAGCAGCGGCATTTTTATCACCTGTGATCATTGATTGCTCCTCGTAATGTTCTCTGGGGCGGGTCTGGAAGGGATTCGTAGCTCCTGCGGTTCCATATCCAAATTCCATCTTGAGGCGCCGCTCAACAGGAATGATCTCTTTGGTCTCAAACCAGAAGGGTAATTTAAAGTTCAAACCAGGCGCTGCTGTTCGATTGTATTTCCCGAAGCGCAAGACCACTGCCTCTGAATCGGCCGGGACTGTGAAGTAGCTGGTCAACGCTCCAGCAAGCACGAAAATTCCGGGAATAATTAGACCTAGTTTGGATCTCAACTTTTCAAAGGCCTCCCGGGCGGCGGCGGCATCAATTTTTATTTCTGACATGTGTTTATACTCTCATGGTTGAAACGCAGACAGGCAATGAGAATCTTGGTTTGTTTTTAGCTCCATTCATTTTTTGTCCTTGGATCTCTGCCGATGGGTGAGCCCAACGATCATCAAAAGGTGCTCTGATAAGATAAGCTCCTCACTTCCCCATCTATTCGGCCAAACCCCAGTTTCAGCGCTTTCGTCCAAAAGTAAATTCCTAGCAGAAAACACACCTCTTCAATAATTCACCACCGCAGCACACCAGAACTGGTACTGAAAGCATCGGTTTCCATGCTCATTTCCTGAAGCATCCGGACGAAGAGGTTTCCAAGAGGAGTATTGTCATTGCGATTGTGCGTGACGTAGCCGCCATGCTTCAACCCTCCCCCTGCCAGAATGATTGGGTTGTTGCGAGGATCATGGGCTGCAGCATTTCCAAGATTACTCCCGAGAAGCGTCAGGGTCTGATCAAGAAGGGTAGCGCCTCCCTCCTGATGCTCTTTCATGCGGTGGAGCAAATTGCCAAAACATCCCATGATCGCGCTTTCGATTTTGAGAAGCTGCGCAATCTTCTTGGGGTCACGCCCGTGATGGGAAAGGTTGTGATGTTCCGCCGCCACTCCATTGATGAGAGGAATCCCATGATTGTTTTGGATCACAATGCTGATGACCCGGGATGAATCGGTTTGAATAATCAGAGGAACGAGTTGGAACAACAATTCGATGCGCCCGACAAGATCAGCTTTATCGGTAATGTCTTCCGGAACCGGACTTTTGACACTTGGCTTTGGACGATCCATCCACGCTCCGGCTTCCGACAAATTTCGTTCCGCTTCGCGAACCGCTTCAAAATAAGCTTCGAGTCGCTCCTGATCACTGGATGAGGATTCACGAAGAATACGACCACGTTGATCCCCAAGCGAATCAAGAATGCTGCGACCGTCTCTCAATTTTTCTTTCTCTCGGGCCACTTGGTGCGGCTTCCCCTGCAGGAACAATTTCGTGAAGACTTCCGAAGGCCGGTCCATCGCAGGAATCATGACTCCGTTCTCGGTGTAGGACTGACTCATCGGTCCATCACTGCTCAGCGAGAGCGAGGGAAAACGGGTCACGTAACCGAGTTTCCTCGCCGCAAACTGGTCGACTGAGATGGAGTTTCGGAACCCATCCCGCCCAGGATTGCGCGCCGCACTCAGCCAGGTCATCTCACATTGGTGCTCTCCACCTTGATCCGGATGGGACAAGCCGGAAAAGACAGTCAGATCATCACGATGTTCCTTGAGCAAAGAAAGATAGTCGGAAGCCTCATACGTCGTTCCTGGTTTCGAGGGGTAAAAAGCAGGTGGATAGAACCCCAGGGTGTTGCAAATAAACAAGGACCTCTTCGGTGAAGTCTCGGCGGTCTTCCCAAAGACCTCCAGCCAGGGAATTGCCAACGAAATACCAGAGGCCCGGAGGAAGGTCCTGCGATTAAGATTATGATTTTTCATGACTTCATTACTTGTTGCGAAACATTCTACTCTGCACCACGGAATGGATCATCGCGCGCAGTCCATGGCCATCGCGACCTGCCACTTCGAGGATTCCATCACGCTCCTCGCGATCGGCGAACTGAATCTCGGCCCCGGTGGCATAAGCGATTAGCTGATTGAGAACATGGTGGGCGATTTGTTCTTCCTTCTTCAGGAGAAGCCTCTTGAAGTCCCGGATCCCTGCGAACCTCTCTCCCCCCGCCGCCGTTCCGGAAGCGTCTACCCGAGGCCCCATCCGGTATTCGCGGACAGGCCGCCCGAAGAGTTTTGTCAAAGGACGGTCCCCCTGCCCTGTCGATCGATATCTAATTCGGAATCCGCCGATAGGATCAAAGCTCTCCAGTGCAAATCCCGGTGGATCAATCTCCCGATGACAACGGTTACAGCTTTCCATTCCCCGATGGGCGGCCAGCTCCTCCCGAATCGTGGTGGCTCCCCGCGTGTCCGGTTCGACCGACCCAACTCCCGTAGGCGGCGGACTGGGTGGGGTGCCGAGCAGGTTTGCGAGAACAAAGCTCCCCCGCGGCACGGGCGAGGTGTTGGTGCCGTTGGCCGTGACTTTCAAGATACTCGCCTGGGTCAGAAGACCACCCCGGGGGCTCTCCGTGGGCAAAGTCACTTTCCTAAAATTCAGTCCCTGCACGCCGGGAATTCCGTAATGCTCGGCGAGACGACGATTCAAAAAGGTGAAGTCCGAATCAATAAACTTCCCCACTCCCAAATCACTCCGAATCATCTCAAAGAAAAACCGCCTGGTCTCCTCCAACATGGCCTGCCTGAGAACATCATCATATTCAGGATAGAGTTTTTCATCCGGAGTCGTGGCATCGATATCTTGAAGATCGAGCCATTGATCGAGAAAATCTTCAACAAAGCGCTGCGCCTTCTCGTCCTCGAGCATGCGATCAACTTGGGTTGTGAGAACCTCCGGATCATTGAGTCGTCCTCCGGCAGCGAGGAATAGGAGTTGATCATCGGGCAGACTCTTCCAGAGAAAATAGGAAAGCCGCGTTGCAAGGGCAAAATCGTCAAGCGCGCCGGGTGCGGCCTCGTGATAGAGAAACTCGGGCGAGCTCAACAGGGCACGTAGGACGACTCGAAGCCCTTCCTCGAAACCACGACCGCTCTCAAGAACTGGTTTCGCAAGCGCCGCCCAAGCCTTGGGTTCGTTCTCTCGAAGTGGACGACGCAAGGCTCGTGGTCCAATCCGGCTCACTACCTCTTCAATTTGCTCCATCGGGCTATTCCCCAGCACAATGGAATAATTGCCTTTCGGACCGATTCGAAACTCAACTTCGCCAAGGAGATCACGGGAGCGCTCGGGAGGCCATTGTTTCTCAAGCGGACCCTCGAGCGTCAGACGGCGAATCGCGACTCCTTCGCCCGGATAGTCTTTCGCACCGATGCTGAAGACGTTCCTTCCCTGCGGGGTCGCATCGAGATCCGAGGGGGCGAGAAAGAAGAAGTCCCCGGGCCTGAAATAGTGTTCAATTTCAACCTTCCGCAGCTTTCCTGGATCGAGCTGCCAGCTGCCGATTAGCTCCCTTTTCGCGGCGCGATCGTTCGCCCGGTAGAGGCAGAAGGTCACCGGGGTTTTCGCCTGGTAGGCGTATGCTTCCGCGACGATACGATAGCGGCCCGGGACGGGAAACCGGATACCCATGTTGTTCGATTGGTTCGTGTGCGGACTCCGTTGCGGGCGGTTGTCGAAAAGCACATAGGCATCATCGGTTCGCAGCACGGTATTGCCACCACGCCGAAGCTCCCTCTCGAACCACATACTCGAATAGAAGTTGTTCCGATAGTCAATCAGTCGTGGTTCCATGCGGGGTTTCCTTCCCAGTTCGATCGCCTCATCGATCGCCGCGTCCGCTGCCGCGAGATAACTGCGGATGTGCACCGGGGAAATGCCCTGGTCCGCCGCGATCGTGTCGAAGGTGGAGGACGTGTTCTCAGGCGGCAGCTTAGAGGCGAGATCGCCGCCAATGCCGAGCAGGTCGTGCATCGTGTATTCGTATTCGGCTTGCGTTAGACGCCTCGCCACCGTGCGACCGTCGCGTTTCTGCCTTGCCGCACTGGTGTCGCGAAGGTGTTGATGAAGCGTTGCCAGCGCCTTGTCCTTAATTACACGATCTGGACGTTTTTTCTTCTTGGGCGGCATCTCGCCACTATCGACTTGGTCAAAGATCTTTACCCATTGCCGAAAGGTGGCGGTATCAGATAGGTCATGCCCGAGTTTTTCTAGATTAAGCGGTGTATCGGTATCCGCATCATGGCAATCAATGCACGAGGCTTCCACCAACGGATCCCATGCCTCCTTGAAAGCCTGTCCATAAATTGGCAGGGCAAAAAGTAGAAGAGCGATGGTTAAAAATTGATTCATTTTGAGGGCCAGTCAGGCGCATCGGCCATGACGTCCTTGTAGAGTGTCAGCAGTTTTTTCTTTAGACGATTGGTGACTTTCGGGCGCTGCTTTGAAATATCCTTCTTTTGCAGCGGATCAGCCTTTAAGTCGTACAGAGCGAATCCACTGAATCCGCCTGCCTTGATCGCCGGAATCCACGCTTCCTGAAAAGTCCTTAAACGAACAAACTCGCTCTTCAGTCGCTTGTATTCGGGGCTGGTGAAGGTTGTGTTGCTTACGCGGGAACCCAGGTTGGGCGTCGACGGGTCAATGCCCGCCAACTTGGCCATCTGCCGCAACAATTCGTTCTTCCTGGCCTGATTCGAAGGCAATTTGTAACCACGGTAACCCATCAGCGTGTAATTGCCTTCCCGCAGGGTGGCCAGATGGCCCGATGAGGGGGCAAGCCACAACATGGGTTGAGAGCGCTTAAACGTCCCTTTCTCAATCAGCAAAGGTGACAGATCCGCGCCATCAAGATGCACGCCTTTGGGTTTATCAATGCCGGACAAGCCGCAGATGGTAGGTAATAGATCAACCGCGCCCGATGGCGTGCTTTCAATCCGACCGCCGCGAACGCCATCGGGCCAGAAGAAAATGCCGGGCGAACGCAAACCGCCTTGAAAGTTCGACCCCTTGTTGCCCTTCAGTCCGCCATTGCGATCAGTCCGGTAGCTCCCGTGGTCGGAGGAGTAGATGATCAACGTGTTGTCCAGCTTGCCTGTTTCCTTGAGCTTTGCAACGAGACGACCAATGGCGCGATCGGTATTGTCGACCGTGGCCGAATAGAGCGCTCCTTCATCTTTGAGGTCGCCGTAGATCGACACAATTTCGTCAGGCGCCGCCAGCTTGGAGTGCGGTTCGTTGAACCAGATGTTCATAAAGAACGGCTGATCGGGATTTGCCTTGGTTTCCAACCAGTTGATCGCATCACTGACGACGATTTGGCAGGAATAACCTTTTATCGGCCCCACTCGTTTGCCGTTGCGCATAAAGTTCGTGGGATTCCTGTGACTGGGATTTGCGCCATTGGACAAGCCAAACCAGTAGTCAAAACCGTGATCCTGGAGTGAAGGTTTTTTCCGTTTGCCGGAGGTCATGCCGATGTGCCACTTGCCGAAGTGAGCCGTTCCGTATCCGGCCTTCTTGAGCACCTCGGCGATCGTCACTTCACGCTCGAGCAAGTGCATGTCGTGCATGTGATCCTGCAGGACACCGTAAATTCCGGTGCGGAGATTCTGCCTCCCGGTAAGGAGGGTCGCCCGCGACGGTGAGCAAACCGCCGCGCCGGCGTGAAAGTCAGTGAACCGGACTCCCTTCGCCGCCAAAACGTCGAGCACCGGTGTCTTCACCGGTCCGCCATAACAGCCGAGATCCTTTGAACCGAGATCATCGGCCAGCAGCACGATGACGTTGGGCTGTTTTTTTTGGGACTGCCGAGACTTCTGAACGGTTTTGCTGCGAGTCCCGTTGATGCCGGAGCGTTCAGCTTTGTTTTTTGGCAGCCATTTCCTGAGTTCGGTTTTTACGTCTGCAAACTGCTTGTCGTTGGCTAGGTTATCCCACTGATATGGGTCTCCGAAGTTATCGTAGAGTTCTTCACTGCCGTTGGCATAACGGATGTAATGCCAATGCTTGGAACGGACGGCGTGGTCACCCCTTAGACTGATCACCGCCGGATACTCCCACTCGGTTTCCGGCTTGCGAAGGAGCGGCGCGATACTTCGTCCATCCAATCCGGCCCGAGCAGGCAATCCACATAGATCGACCAGGGTGGGATACAGATCCACGAGGCTGACCGGCTGCTTGCATCGCTTGCCCTGAGTGGCCGCGAGATCGGGGGCGGAAATGATGAGCGGCGTCTTCGATCCTTGCTCCCAAAGAGTCAGTTTGCTGATCCGGTCCTTCTCACCAACGTGGAAGCCGTGGTCGCCACACAGAACCACGATGGTGTTTTCGGCGTGTTCACTTTTCGCCAACGCATCCAGCACAACTCCAACACAGGCATCCGCAAACGAGCACGATGCCAGATAGCCTTGGACGGCTTTTTTCCATTCACCATGCTCGCGGATGACGCCAAAGGCCTGGCTCCCACCAGAGTTCTGCCGACGTCCTATTGGCGGAACGTCATCGAGGTCGTTTTCGAAATAAGCAGGCAGTTCGATCGCCTCCAAGGGGTGCATGTCGAAGTATTTCTGCGGCGCATACCAACGGAGGTGCGGGCGAAAGATACCACAGGCCAAGAAGAAGGGCTTGCCGTGATCACGCCGCAGGAACGCCGCGGCGCCCTCGGCGGTCTTCCAGTCGGCCGTTTCCGTTTCCGGAATGTCCAGCGGCTGCCAATCCGCCCAATCTTGGTAATACTCGTGGGCCATCTTGTCGCTCATCCCATGCAGCAGGCGTCCGTTCTTGGGAAACGGCGTCCCATGCTTGGTCGAGTATTGATAGTCCCAAGAGACAGGGTCGGAGAACTTGCCGTGCGGTTGATGAAAAATCTTGCCGCCTGTCACCGCAGTGTATCCATGCTGACGAAAGCACTGCGGGATCGTCACCCAATCCTTGAATTTCGGTTTATCCCGGAACCACGAAATGGCTTTGGACCGATCATATCGGCCTTCGTTGTTCCAAATATCAATGGTCGACGCACGCAACCCGGTCATCGTCGCCATCCGCGAGGGATTGCACAGAGGTGCCGAACAATACGCCTGCTCGAAGAGCACTCCCCTCGAGGCGAGCCGGTCAATATTGGGTGTTTTTGCCTGGGGATGTCCTCCAAGACAACCCACCCAATCGTTCAAATCATCGACTGCGATGAAGAGGACGTTCGGCCTATTGATCGAGGTATCTGCAAAAACCTTTTTGAAGCTAATGATCGAGAAAACAAAGATAGCGATCGCCAGTTTGGCTTTGATCTCAATCGGATAAGATTTCATTTCGCATCGGTAAAAATTTTGGGATAAAAAAATTCACTCACTTTGGTGCGTCTTCAAAGTGTGGATAACGATAGTCGGCTTTGTCGCTGGTCGAAACCTTTTGCGTCGAACCATCTTCGGGTCTGTATAAGTAGAGCTTGCCGCCGGCTTGATAAACAATCGAGGATTCATCTTTCGACCAACGCGGGTAGGCGAACCAGATTGGTTTTCCGTCCTCGTTTGCGAAGGGCTTTGCGTTGGTGATCACGCGACTCTTGGCGCCGAAGTCCGCAACGTAAAGCGTGCGGCCGGGAACTCTTCGTTTGAATCCACGTTGAAACTCGAAGCACACTCTCGTTTCCGTCGGTGAGAGACTGACTCGGTCTAGCACTCCCGAATTTGCAAGCTCACACTGAATCCGTTCGAAGGTCGGTTTGGCATTCTTTACAGGAGTCATCAGGTAGTAGCCCATGCCTTGGCCTGGTGGGTTGGATCGCACGAGGATCCGGCCATCCGTAAGACAGGTGTAGGCCCAGGTATGATATCCCTTGTCGGTGAGAGGAAATTCTTCGCCAGGTTTTGCGCCCACCTTACTAGCCATCACCACGTAGCCGCCCGTCTTTGGGTTCTTTCGATTCCAAATTGGAGTGTTCTTGCCGTCGCGCGTCCAGGTTTGGTTGAAGTCGGTGTGCGCGCCGTCGGTCAGTTGGTGGAGGCCGGTTCCATCCGCATTGATGATGTGGATGGCGGTCTTCCATTTCGAAACATCGGGGTCGTTCTTCACCCTACGAAAGAAGACGAGCATGTCGCCGGTCTTAGACCAGGAGGGTTTAAAGTCGTGATGTCCGCTTGTGAGCGGTTTGCCCTCGATTCGACCATAGGTGTTGACGTGAATTTCCCCGTTCACGTAATACGCGCCTCGATTGTTTTTTTTCCGAACTGCGGTAGCGTCGCCGGCAACGTGAGTGAGAATCCTGACGAAGGAGGCTCCCGGGTTGGGTATGTCAGAATCGAGGCGGCGTTTCTCTTTCCAGAGTTGGCCGACCCGCTGACGCTGTTCGGGTTTGAGACCGGCCATGACCTTATCGACGTAGGCTTGGTGACGGCTTCCCTGATAGCCCGTGGGAAGGTCATTCTTGTCGATACGGGAAAGGAGCTTCGCAGTATCGGTGTCGGGTGCTCCGGTGGCAGGCCGTTGCGGTTTATTTCCTGGGAGCTTCTTCGCGGCGGCCTGTTCTTCCGGGGTGCCATATTCCGGTCCATCGGCCATGACACTTTTGTAGATGAGGTTGGCCTGCTTCTTCAATCGGGCGACGAGTTTGGGGCGCTCTTTCGCGATGTCGTTTTGCTGACCGAGATCCTTCGAGAGGTCATAGAGTTGAACCCGATCGACGCCTCCCTTTTTCATCAGGGGGATCAAAGCTTCATTAAAATAGAACAAAGACCGAAATTCATCGCGCAGTCGGTTGGCTTCGCGGTTGACGAATCTGCCGTTGAACATCCGTGAGCGTAGATCTAATCCGCCCAGCTCTCTCTCAAGATCGTCCCCCAGCGCTAATTTTGTCTGCTGCAGCAAGCGGTTCGCCTTCGTATTGTCAAACGGGAGTCTGGCTTTGCTCGGCGCCAAGAGGGCATGGTCCCCCATTCGAAGAGCCATGGTGGATCCGTTCATCCAGAAGAGTGGTTGATGACGTTCAAAACTGCCGGCGCGGGTAAGCAAAAGCGTGAGGTCCGAGCCGTCCAGGAAGACGCCCTTGGGTTTGTCGATGCCAAGAAGCCCGCAAAGAGTCGGAAGCAGATCCACGGCTCCGGCAGGTTCTTTTTCAACACGGCCACCGGGAATTTTCCCTTTCCAGTAGAAGATGCCCGGCACGCGGTGACCCCCTTCATAATGCGATCCCTTTTTACCGCGCAGTTCTCCGCTGCGCTCCTGTCGGTAGCTGCCGTTGTCCGAGGAGTAGTGAATGATGGTATTGTCGAGTTCGCCGAGTTGCTCGAGCTTGGCAACAAGTCGCCCGATGGCGCGGTCGGTGTTGTCGATGGTGCCGTTGTAGATGGCGGCCTGATTGTTGAGTGCGCCATACCGGGAGACGATCTCGTCGGGGGCTGCAATGACGGC
>Ga0209503_10001157_pt1 | contig 14006 bp, 6 predicted proteins | sample SouAtlMetagenome_2_FD_187448 | JGI IMG/M metagenome (GOLD analysis project Ga0209503, IMG submission 187448) | Marine eukaryotic phytoplankton communities from Atlantic Ocean - South Atlantic ANT15 Metagenome (SPAdes) (version 2) | ecosystem: Environmental > Aquatic > Marine > Oceanic | place... | reverse complement strand
GCCCTCGCCACCGCCGCCCTCGCCCTCGCCGCCGCCGGTCCTCTACACGGGCCGCGGGTGCAACTTCTTCACCACCGACTCGCAACGCTCTCCGGGCGTGCGCGACAAGTTTGGGAAGGACCACGGGCTGAGCTCGGCCGACGACATCGCGCAGCCGGTCATCGGCTCCAGCACGACCGCCGGCGACCCGAGCCTCTTCTCGCAGGACATCTACCTCGACACGCCCGCGGGCGACACGGCGTGGGTCGCCTACGCCGCCACGCTCGACATGTACAACGACCGGTTCTTCCAGACGGCGGACGTCGACGGGCGCGCCGACGCCGTGCTCTACTACCAGCTGGCAACGGACGCGAACTCGCCCGCGACGTTCGCGGTCTCCAACGCGCGGTGCGTCAAGATGTGCCAGCTGTGGGACAAGTGCGTCACGTACGAGTACTTCATCGAGGGCAGCGGCAAGCCCGAGAACGGCGCGTACAGCGGCGGCGGAATGCGCACGCGCTGCGAGCTGTGGGTCTACCCCTTCGACGTGCACGCCTACACGGCCAGCGACAATGCAGCCAACGAGGGCAAGGTGTGGTGCGGCGCGGCGGGCGGCGACTACGCCAACGACGGCACGCAGGCCCCGCAGGCGTATAACGAACTGGACACCAAGGCGTCGCAGCCGTGGCCGCCGCAAGAAAACAACGAGATCTTCGCGGTCAACCTCCTGGATGCCGTCGCGTACAAGAATGCCGACCCACCGGGCTACGTCGAGGCGGAGATCTGGGGCTACCTGGACGGCTCCTCGCCTGGCGGTGTCGGCTTCCGTGTCGGCGACCGGATGGAGGTCACGGAGGTGCTCGCGTTCCGGGAACAATACACCAACAGCCCGGAGGGTTGGGAGCCGTTCTTCGTCTCCTGCGGCGGCCAGGACGACCCGGAGTGGCAAACGAGCGACCGGCGTCGACGCGCCGCGGCGCGGCCGGCTCCGGAGACGGTGCCCGACGTCGAGGCCGCGCTGGAGACGGAGCTGGACGAGCCTCCCGCACCCGTGCCGGTGCGGGTGCCGGTGCGCACTCCGAGCGGCCGCCGGCTGCAGGGCGTTGGCCCGGTCACGATCGGCTTCGCAAACGCCCAGACGGAGGGCGGGTTCACCGAGTGCGTACCGAATGCCGACTTGCTCGTCCTCCGCGATCTTGCGACCAACACGAACGTGATGCCGGAGTGGGACGTGACCAACGAGTTGAGGTCGAGGCTCTCCCCGCTCATTTTCGCCCGCGACGTGTCGACGGACGCCAATAACCACGATGATCGCAAGTGGGGTCTGAACGGCTGCGCGACCATATCAGGCGCTGGCGCCCACCTGGACTACTACCCGATAACTTTGGCCACGAGTGACGTGCCCGTCGCGGACGACCCATCCATCACGGCGGTGCTGGGCGTGTCTGCCATCGGGCCCTATGCCGACGGCTCGTACAAATACCAACTCACGATCAACGGCTGCATCGCCTGGATTTCCCAGCAGATAGACCAAACCTTTCCGGGAGTGATCGCGACGCTGTCGCACCTGTACATCAACCAGGAGTGGCCCTTCATCACCAAAGACGGCTCGAGGACGGGCGTCGTGTGCAGGAACGAGGCAATCGGCGACCGCCTTTTGGACGTGAGCCTGCAGACCGCGCTGGGGTACTACAAGTGCGCCCCGCACGACCCACTTGTCGCTGCGCTCGAGGACTCCTCGCGACCCGAAGGGTACCGGCTCCTCTTCCGCAAATACGAGACGTCGCCCGACGCTTACAACATCAACAGCTGCGACACGACGTGCGCGGAGCACTCGCCCACGTGGCCCACCGCGCGCTCTTCCACGCCGGTTGCGCCGTACTGCCCAAGGGACGGGTCTTCGTACTGCGGCGCGCCGTTGTTGCGCGTCGATGGGATCAGCACGGCTTACGGCAACACCTTTGGGGTTGATACCATCAGCCTGTCCGATCACATTGACACGTGCTGCATGTACCACTACTACGACGACGCCACGGCCCTGCAAGCCTTGACGGGCATCAGCGAGGCTTGGCGCCTCCAGCTGGCGGGCGGAACGACCATGGGCTACAATCCGCTTCTTGCCGACGGCGGCTATTACAAGTGCTTTGAGACGGAGGCGGACTACCTGGCCTGGTTAGAGCCGGATGCCAGCCCGAGCCCGAGCCCCGGCGACGTGTACGACGGGCCATTCCGGTGCCGGAAGAGCTCCGATGGCACAAACGCAGAGATCAGGCCGGGGTCCATGCACAGCTTCACCGACATGAACGTGCACCCGTTGCAGTGCCCGGGCTGCCTCGGCATCAAGCCCACCTACCAGCACCCAGACCCGATTACTGGGAGCACCTGGAGCGTGACAGTCGAGCTGGAGGGCTGCCGAAAGTACCTCGCGCGCCAGGGTCAGACCGAGGGCTCACTCCACCCCGGCGACTTTGTCAGGAACTATCTGATCGCCGGCAACATGGGCACGAGAAACCTCTGCTCCAACCGGCACGACGACTACTGGCCGCCGATCGTCGACCCGTTCGGCAGGATCCTCGGCGACTTCACCTTTGCCACCTCGCAGCCCGTCCAGCGCCTCCTCACGTCGATGACCATGGCCGGCACGGTCGAGACGTTCCAGATCGAGCCGTTCACGCTCTTGCTCGCGAGCGAGATGCTGATCAACGCGAGCGACGTCAACGTGGCGGTCGAGGCGGCGTCGGTGCGCGTGCTGATCGACGTCACGGTGCCCAAGCGAACCGGCGCCGTGCTCCTCGGGCGGATGCAGAAGCTGGTGCAGCGGACCGGCTACATGAGCTCGCTCTTCGGCGCGACCGTCGAGTCGGTCGAGCCGGTGTCGCTCGTCGACTTCTCGCCGCCGCCGCCGGCGCCGCCGCACCCGCCCGGCAAGGCGCCGCGCCCGCCACCGGCACCGCCGCCCACCCCGCCGCCGCAGGCGGACGAGTGCGACGAGGAAGGTCGCGACGACTCGTGCTCGCCCTTTGCGAACGCGGAGTGGAGCGCGGCGTACATCTCGTCGTACCACTTCTACCTGTACGACGAGACGCCCGACGGCGTCGACCTGCGGCTGTGGGAGTGGCCGCGCGTGACGCCCAAGGACGACCAGCTGGCCAACAACGGCGTGTGCGAGGACGGCCAGCCCGCGTTCAACGCGTCCATCCCGGAGGGCCAGTACTACGTGGCCTTTGGCGGCGCCGAGTGCGCGACGCACCACGTCAACCTGACCACGGGCCTGATCGCCGGCTGCGGCCGCGTCGACCTCGTGCCGTGCACGCTGGGCACCGACTGCGCCGACTGCGGGCGCAGCGCGGTGCAGGAGAAGCTGCGGAAGCGGGCGATCGCGGCCGCGTCGCACGTGACCTACCCGCGCCGCACCGGAAGCCAGCGGCGTCGCAGGGCGCAGGCGCTGCCCGCGCTGAGCGACGCGCACGAGCTGCACCACCTGAACCGCACGCTCGCGACGGCCACGAGCTGGCACCTGCCCAGACCGTGGCTCGAGGCGCTGCACGTGACGGACCACCCTAGTCCGTAGCGTTTGTGTTACCATTTCCGCTAAAAAAAAACGCGCAAGTATGACCACCTTATCCCACTCAAACGGCCATGTACTGCAACCTCGACCGGTTACTCGACGGCTGCCTCAAGGCGCGCGCCAAGGGCGCGCCGCCGCCGCCGCCGCCGCGCGTGGCGCTGCTGATCGAGGGCTTCCCGCGGCCGCACCACCCGCTCATGGAGTTTGCGAAGCTGCTCTTCCTGCTGCGCGAGCACCGCGCCAAGGCCACCTTCGTGGTCGACTGGAACGACATCCGCGAGCGCGGGCTGTGCGCCTCGGTGGGCGAGATGATGCAGCTGCTCAAGCACAACGAGCACGAGGTCGCGATCAAGTTCAAGACGGACCTGTGCAGCGCGCCCCACCTGCGGCAGCACGCGGCGGAGGCGCTCCACTTCCTGCAGCGTGTGTACGGCATCACCGTCGTGTCCGCCAAGGTGGGCTGCCGGTGGTCGATCGCCGCGGAGGCGCTGGGGTCGCTGGGCGTGACCGTGGTGGACGGCGTCGGCGTCCAGCGCGTCGTGCGCGACACGGAGTACGTGCTGTACGACCTGGAGCTGGCGCTGCGCGATTGCGGCGGCCGCGAGTGCGTGTGCGTGTCACAACTGCGCCAGGATGGTGGCGGGTAGTGCGTCGCGTGCGTTTCAAAAGGGTCCCTGCCTGTCGTCGGCGCAGCACTTGAGGCAGTTGACGAACCGCCTCGAACACGGCGGGGCGCACGGATCCGTGCACGCGCGGATGTCGCCCGAGACGCACTCCAGGCAGCGCGGGTGGGCGCACGCGCCGCACGCGCCGAAGAGGCCGGCGAACGCGACGTTCTCCACCACGTTGACGCGGTTCTCGCAGTGCGCGCACTGCAAGCTGCTTGAGGGCGATACGAGGTACGTGGTGAGGTCAAAGAGGTCGCTCATCCCGGCGCACGCGCCCTGCCCCATCCCCTGCAGGATGTCGCTGAAGATGCCCGAGGCCGCCTCGAGCGCCTCGCCGCACAGCTTGTCGCTCGCGGCGAGGCTCACCTGGTCGTCCTTGCCGCCGTTCCTGAACATGCACCGCACCGCCTCGCGCGCGCAGTGGGTCTGCTTGGCGTCGCGCAGCTTGCCCCGCTCGGCCAGGAGCGCCTCGGGCTTCTTCTTCTTCTTGGCGCTGCGCGCCGCCGCCGCCGCCGGCGCGGGCGCGGGCGGCGGCGCGGGCGCCGCCGTCGGGTCCAGCTCCTCCGGCCGCACCGACGCCGACGCCTGCGACGTCGGGTGCAGCACCACGCCGCGGTACCGCCCCGTCTTGAGCCACTGGTCCACGTCGACCAACACGCCCGCGAGCGCGCGCTGCCGACGCCCCTTTGTGCTCGTGCGCAGGGTGCCCCACCGCTCCACGACGTTGCCGAGGCCCAGGGCGTACGCCGACCGCGAGCGCGACGTCGTCACGGGGTCGTTCAGGTGCGACGCGAGCCCGTGGAACTCGGGCGTGCCGTCGGCCCGCAGGGGCTGCAGGCCGAACAGGTTGACGCACACGGCCGTGCCCATGCACAGCAGGTAGTGCAGGCTCGCCTTCATCGCGCGGTCTAGCTGCCGGTGGTTGACGCCGCCGCGCTTGCCGTCGAGCTGGCCGGACTGGAGCTTGGCGATGTTCGCCTTGATCTGCGTCAGCGCGTAGTTGATCACCACCGTGAAGCCGTAGACGCCGCCGCCCGTGCCGTCGCTGCCGGCCGGCAGGATGCCCGGCAGGAGCGCCTCAACGAAGAGCGCGGCCTCCTTGGTCGCGAACGCGTCGTCCGCCTGCGTCGGCGTCATGCCCCACCGCTCGGGGTTGCACGCGATGCACACGGCGATCGCGACCATCAGCGGCATCCCGCTCGGCTTGTGCATGTCGTCGGGCAGCGTGCCCTCGTAGAAGGGGTCGGCGCGCATGTCCAGGTACCCCGTGAAGCTCATCTGCTCGCACACGTCCTCGGCGGTGAACAGCAGCTTCAGGTAGGTCTCCGGGTCGTCGATCACGCCCTTGGTCTCGCACACCCGCTTCATGTGGACGGCGTTCCGCTTGCACTCGCTCAGCCACTCGGCGTCCGTGAAGCTCTGCTCGCAGTTGCGGTGCGCGGGCCTGTCCGGGAACTCCAGGCCCAGCAGCGCCGCCGCCAGCACGTAGTGCGGCACCATGGCCGACTCAATCCGGTAGACGGTGCCCTGCGGGTCGCCCTTCGTGATGGTCGCGATGGCGGGCAGCACCGTGTGCGTGCCCCTCGCCGCGGCAAAGGTGGTGCCGGCCGTGGCGCGGCGCTCAAAGAGGTTGATGCCGTGCACGGACACGCCGATGGGCCCGAAGGTGCTCAGCCCGCGCGTTTTCTGGCGCAGGTCGGTCGAGACGTCGTACAGCCGCTCGGTGGACGGCTGTCGCCACAGCTTGACGTGGGTCACCGTGGCGTTCTTGCTCGTCGCGCTCTGGCGCACGAGCACCGAGACCTGCCGCACCTCGCCGTGCTCCAGCGGCCTGCCGATCCGGCCCGCCGGCGCGCAGCGCACGTGCCACACCTCGGTGTGCTCGCTGAAGCTCAGCGAGTACCGGCCCCAGTAGCCGGCCGGCGAGTGGCTCAGGTTGAGCGCGCCCGTGACGACGACGCCGCACAGGTCGTCGGCCTTCATCGCCTCGCCGAGCACGAGCGCGTACACGTCGGTGATGGTGGCCGCGCCCGACGTGTCGACATCGTCGAGCGTGTCGCACTTCCGGCCCATGGCGCGTGTCGACCGCCGCTGCACCTCCCAGGAGTTGCAAATTAGACGGTCCGCGCCACTTGTCAAGTAAGCAAGAGACGCGCGCGCGTGTCAATGCTGCCCAACTTTGCGCGCCTCTCCCTCAAGCCCACGGGGCTCTTCTACTCGCTCACGCAGTCGGAGGCGGACGCGCTCAACGCCGACGGTGGCAAGGACCCGATCTCCCTCGACAAGTACAGGCCCTTCCAGAACAGGGACTCGAACGAGGCCACGTTCCGCGTGCGCGTGCAACTGCCCAACAACCAGTGGGCCTACAAGACCTACATCGCCGAGGGCCTGTGGAACTGGGTCAGGCGGCCCGGCCCCAACACCCACCCGCCCGTCGCGACGCTCCCGGAGACGCGCCAGTCGATCTGGCGCGAGGACTGGTGGGAGCTCAGCGACCGCTTCGCGCCCGGCGTGCCCTACCCGCGCTGGGTGCGCAACCTGCCGCTGAGCGACCCGAGCGTTCCGGACACCAAGACGTACGCGCCGGCGGCGCAGCCCGCGCCCATCAACTGGGACGGGGACGAGGCGCTGGAGGGCGACGACCTTGATGGCGACGTGAACGAGTTTGTGACGCGCGCGAGCAACTGGGAGACGGGGCAGAGGGAACTCATGTACACCAACATCGTGCGCGGCGCCCTTGAGACCCTGCTCCGGGGCGTCGCGGAATTTAACTACGACGACCGGCTTGACCACCCCGGCTTCACGCCGCTGGCCATCGCGCTCGGCACAAAGCTGCTGATGCTCCTCACGAGCGGCGCCCCCGAGAACCCCGTCCGAGCGCTCGCCGACGCGCAGGTCAAGGGCTACGCGCTTGCCCTCCTGGCCAAGCTCGCGCACGTGCCCGCGATCCAGCCGCTGATTCGGTCCGAGCCCAACTTGCTGGCTCGCCTTGACACCTACCGGGACACGGTGCTCGACAACGACGACTTCAACTGGGGCTACATGCCTAACGACTTTGGCTGGGGGCAGGTCGATGAGCGGATCAGGAGGTTCCGAGCCGCGCTGCGCGTGGTGCAGCACGCCTACTGGTGGGACTCCCGCGTCGGCTCGCTCCTGCTCATGCCGCCACCCGGAGAGATGACGCTCCTGGTGCTCCATCGCCCGCTCAACGCCGCCGAGATGCGCGCGCTGGACGACATCGCGACTAACCAGGAGGGCGTGGAGCGCGCGCTCCACGCCTTGGAGGAGTACGGCGCGCGGCAGTTCTTCGCCACGAACGGCGGTGGGGCCTGCTTCCAGCTGCTCACCGACCTGAAGAACAAGTTCGTCGCGGCGGACGCCTTCCCCAACAGCATCACGATGCGCAATCTCGCGCTGAAGCAGTTCGTCGTCGTCATCAACGCGTACGCGATCCTGAAGCGCGACGAATCGTGGCGGGAGGACCACGAGGTGGCCGCGCGAGCGCTGATGCGCGCCTTCAACCAGTCGCTGGAGGCCGCCGCGACCGCTGGGCGCATCACCCGGGCCCTGCGCCCCACTAACCAGAACATCGGGACCTACATTGAGGAGTTCTTCTGGCGCATCGCCGCGCCGCGGTACGTGGAGCAGGCGGCCGGGTCCTTCTCGGCCACCAGGTCGGTGGAGCGCACCTTCTACTCCCTGGTGCTGCTGCCCAACTGGCCGAACCGGCCACCGCTGGCGGGGGACCCCTCGGAGGACGACGACGACGAGGAGGGGGAGGGGGAGATGGAGGAGGAGGACTGGGAGGACGACAGCGACCAGTTTGAGTTCCGCGTAGGTCCAGTGGAGGACGACGAGGCGGGACCGCGGCCCGGCACCCCGATGCCGCCGTCGCCCGCGCCGGCGCCGCGGTACAACCTGCGCCCCCGCCGCTCGAGCTCCGACCTGACGCCCAACCCGCGTCGACAAAGGCGCTGAGCCCGTGCTCACGAGTTGGGATAAGTCGAGTATTGTCAGGTGCTTGTTAGGCGTGTGTGCTCGACACGCGTGCCGCGTTGCGTGAGAATGCTGCTCCCCAACTTTTCGCGCTTGCGCTTAGGAACGGACGGGATGGCGCGCACGGGCGGCTTCTACAGCCTGACGCCCAACGAGGCGGACCAGCTCATCGCGCAACGGGAGCGCGATCCGGTCTCGCTCGACGAGTTCTTCAGCGTCTTCCGCGTGGCCCTGCCGAACGCCGACGGCACGCTCCGGTACAAGTTCTACCGCGCGGACGCGCTCTGGCGGTCCATCCAGGCCGTTTACGCGCAGAAGCGCGAGCTGGTGTACCCCGACGTGCAGGCGCCGGTCTGGTACGAGGACTGGTACGAGCTGCACAACCAGTACGACCCCAACGGCGCGGTGCCGCCCGAGGTCAACCAGCTGCTGCGCTTCGCCAACTTCACCCCCGGCGCGCCGCCGGCGTGGGCGCTGCCCACTCCCGCGCCCGCCGCCCCCGCGCCCGCCGCGCCCGCGGCCGCCCCCGCGGCGCCCGTCGTCGCGGCCGCGGACGTGACGCTGGAGCAGGCGTGGCGCACCGCCCTGGACCGGGCCGGACATCTCGGCGAGGACCACGCGCTTCCGGAGCCCGGCCTCCCGATTGACAACGATCTGCAGGCGAACGTCCTAGACAACATGCTGCACAACCTGTATGGCCCGCTCAGTGCGTACAGCGCGCAACCTAACGATGATCGCGCCACGGCGATCATGCGCGACTACATGAACAACGGCGTGTACGAGGTCTTTGAGGCGCACGCCTGGCAATTCTTCCAGTACGAATCGGGGTACAACCAGACGCTGTCCGCCTTGGTCAGGACCATGGTCAGCCTCTTCGTCGCGAACCCCGAGCCGCTGATGCCCAGGGAGATGGTGCGCGCCATCCTGATGTTTCTGAGCGCGTTTACGCGGCCCGGCGTTGAGGACGGCTTCTTCCCGATCGCGCAGCCGCGGCGCCGCGAGGTCAACGAGCAGTTGCGGGAGGTGCTGCTCGCGTGGGAGCGGCTGGAAGCGGTTAGGGTGCTCTCCCAGGACCGCGAGTTGCAGCATGCGGTTGACCGGCTCCTGGGGCGCAGCGCGGTGGCCTTTGCCGACCCGCAGGACGAGACCTGGGACGTGCCGTACCCCGGCCCGACGCAGGAGGAGCGCGACTGGCGCCTTCAGCAGACCGGCATGCGCGCGGAGTTGCACGATTCGTTGGTTGCGCTGATCGGGGCGCTGCACAGGAACCACCGCCCGCCACCGGGAGAGACGGTGGACGACGAGGAGCTGCAGCGCGCGCTGGACGCCGTGCCGTTACCGCTGCCGACCGACGGCCACAACCGGCGCAACCCGTGGAGCTTCATCTTCGCCTCGAGCGACGCCACCCGCACACTCGAGAACGATGCGCATCCCCACCGGTTCATCTGGATGCTGATGGCCTTCGTGGAAGCCGAGCGTAACGTGTTTCACAATGTCCAGCTCATGATCTGCGACTTCCTGTACCGCTACGTCGTCGCATACCCCGAGGTGGGCCGGGCCATCAACACGCACAACGTCAACTTCCGGCACACGGTGCGCGTGCTCGCGGCGCGGCAGCTGCGCCAGATGGCGCAGTACCCATCCATCAACCAGGACCACGTCAAGGCGGCGTACGAGCTGGCGGCCTACCTGCAGATGGACCACGACGACTGGCTGCTGGACAAGGGCGTGGAGCGCGCCGTGAGCTCCGGGCTCAGCGGCGCGCTCAACTCGGCGGTGCGGAGGCAGCAGCGGCACCTCGCCGCGGCTCAGGCGCATCACGACCTCATCCTCGGGCCGCACCTGGCCGCGTACAAGCGGGCCTGGGAAGACGAGCGGCGGCTGAAGGCGCGCATCGGCCTCCTCTGGCGCGGGTTTGAGCGGCGCGCCACGCTGCGGCCCGAACACGCGCAGGGCATCCTCGTGCCCTACCTGCGCGCGTCGCTGCACGACGACCTGCTCCTGACCGTCTCGGGCTGGTCCCAGGAGCGCGTGATTGCGAAGCTGCGGGAATGGATTGAATACCAGACTACTCGCGGATTCGGCGGCGAGTTGGGCTCCCAGGCCGCGCAGGGCATCATCGCCGACCTCCTGGCGTACGCCGCAACCCAGCAGCAGCAGGAGGAGGAGGCGGCGCGCGCGCGGCCGGAGGGCGAGGCGACGCCCGGCCGGCGCCGGCAGCGCACGGGGGCGGTCCCGTGAAGGGGGAGTGTGGGTGGGTACTCTTGTTTTTGAAAATAAAAACGCGCCACTAATCCTCCTCGTCCGAAAGGACCACGCGCCGCGCCTTGCGCCGCCTGCGCCAGTGGTCGGGGTCCGTGTAGTAGGATGATGACCGGTCGTCCTCCTCCGACTCCTCCTCGTCGTCGTCCTCCTCCGAGGAGGACGACGACCCGTCGTCGCGCGTAAAGTCCCCGTCCTCAAACGGGGTGCGCGTGCGCCGGCCGTCGGCGCGCCGCACCGCGTCCTTGCGCGCCGCGTCCAGCGACTCCCACAGCGCGTTCAGCGCGACGACGAGCGTGTTGTTGCTGCGCACCTGCACCTGCGCATTGCCCTCGGCCACGTACCGGGCCTCCTCCTTGAGCGCGCGGTTGATCGCGTCGCGCGCCGTGCCCTCCGGGAAGTTGAGCGACCACGTGATCGCCGCCTCCGCGTCGCGCGCGTGCTTCGCCCTGCTGGGCGTCGTGGTCGCGCGCAGCTCCACGCGCAGGTCCTCGATGATCTCCAGCTCGGTGGTGCTCATGAACTTGTACCCCTTGCGCGCGTACCGCAGCAGGTCCCACCCCCTGGCCGCGTACGCGCCCACGATGCGGTCCTTGAGCTCCTCCAGCGTCTTGAGGATGAAGGCGCGCATGGGCTCCATCTGCGGGTACTTGAGCGGCAGGCCGCGCGCCTCGCTGCGCACCGGCGGGCGCGCCAGCCGCTCGTTCAGCTCCTTGCGCTCCCCCTGCAGGCGCTGCTTGGCGCGCGCCTCGGCGCGGGCGGCGTCCAGGTCGACGTGAAAGGTGGCCCTGTACCACGCCTTGTCGTCCGCCGACGGCTCGGCGGGCCCGTTGAGCAGGCGCGCGGCGCGCTCGTCGCGCTCGCGCGCCGTCCGCTGCTCAACGGCCTGGTTGGCCACGGCGTTCTGCATGCGCATCTGCATGGCCCGGCGCTCGCCCGCCTCGCGCTCCTTGGTCCTCGCGCCGTCGGGGCCGAAGCTGAACCCCCAGGCGTCCGCCTCCGTCTTGAGCCAGCGCTGCAAGTCGCGGTCCTCGTCTGACCAGTGGTTGAAGGGGCGGCGCCACGTGCGGTCGTTGCCCATCCGGAAGCCGAGCGGCGGCTGCTGGATCAGCTGCTTGATGTGGTCAAACTCGGGCCTGGTCAGGTGCGCGACCGACGGGTCAAAGTACCGGTCCCGCAGGCTGCCGATGCACTGCATGTGGAACCGCAGCTCGCACACGCTGTTCGGGTAGGGCGAGCACACGATGCGCACGAACCCGGCGTTGATCAGGCGGCGGAACATGCCCCAAAAGTTGGGCTCGACCGCGAGGACGTGCTTCGGCCGGCCGCTCGCATCGAGGATGGGGTACCCGGTGGGCGCGCCCAGGTGGAGCCCGGCCAGCGAGGGGGTCAGCCCGTCGGCGGCCATGGCGTCGCCACGCGTCGCGTTCCTCCCCTTAAAAGGGTGCTGGCCGGGCGCGGGATATCCCGACCGGGGCTTGTCAACGTTGGCTGTTTACCCCCCCCCTCGTCAGATTGTCAAGCACTTGTCCAGGTGAAGGGAGGGTGAAGGGGCGCGGTTCCCGCCAAAAGGGGCCTCGGGGCCTATAAGGGTGAGAAACAGCAGAGGCTCAGACAAGGGAGCATGTCCGGAATTGTCGACGAGGTGGTTGGGGCCCGTGCTCACGACTCGGGTCGTCGTGCTCGTGTTTTGGTGCCGCAGGGCCCCAGTTTGGCGGAGTCGCGCGCCCCGCGCGCGGGCAAGGGCGTGGCGGCGGCGCGGTTCGGCGACGAGGCGCCGAAGGAGGCGCCGAAGGAGGCGCCGGCGCGCGCGGCGTCGAAGCCAAAGGCGGCGGCGGTCGAGTCGAGGGTCGGGTCGACAATCGACCAGTTGACTGTCGACAAGTCGATTGTCGACACGTGGCGCCTGGAGCTGGCGGCCACGACCAAGGAGCTGGCGGACGTCAATCAGCAGCTGGTGACGCAGGTTGAGGAGAACCAGGCGCTGAACGAGACGCTCGCGCGCGTGAAGGGGGAGTGCGCCAAGGCCGAGGAGGCCGCGAAGGCGAACGCGCGGTACATCAAGACGATCGAAGACGATCTCGAGGCGGTGAGGCGGGACCGTGATCTCGAGTTCAGCCAGGCCGAGGTGTGCAGGCGCGAGAGTGACAAGCTCCAGGAGCAGCTGGATGCGGCAAAGCGGCGCGCGGTTGATGCCGAGGAGGCGGCGGCCGCGCTTCTTGAGTCGCGCGTCAACCAGGCCCAGGCCGCCGCCACGCTGGCGGCGCACCAGGAGGCGCAGGCGCAGCTGCGGGAGATCAAGGAGCAGTACGCGCGCGCCGCCGCCGCGACGCAGGAGGAGTGCGACGCGCTCAAGACGCGCCTGCGCGACGCGGAGGCCGCGGCGGCGGCGGGCTGGGCGCGCCCCTCCGCCGCGGCGGCGGCGCCGGCCGCCCCTGAGCGCGCGGCGGAGCCGGCCGCCGCGGCGCCCGCGCCCGCGCCCGCGCCGGCGGCGCCCAAGAAGCGCAGCCGCGCGAAGGCGGCCGCCGGAGCCGGCGGCGTGCGCGACCGCCCCTCCGCCGACGCGCCGATCGAGGTGGCGCCCGAGAAGCTGATCAAGTTCGCGTGGACCGACCCGCTCTTTACGCACCACGAGATCAACGTGCCGAACATGACCAAGCTCGCGAACCAGTACGGCACGTGGGTGGTGCAGAAGCAGGGCCTCTACTACGAGGACGAGAAGGTGCCGGTCATGCAGCAGTGCAAGTGGCACGCGAGCTACTTCGTGCGCCTGCTCTCGCTGGACACGGGCAAGTGGAGGCCGGGCAACGTCAAGGAGATGTGCACGTACCTGCTCGGCAACGACGACATCACGGGCACCAAGGAGCCGGGCGGCATCTTCAACCGCAAGTTCCAGATCGCGAACTGGCTGTGGCCGCAGCTCGTCCCGCACTACGCCGCGTTCAAGAGCCAGGCCGCGCCGAACAAGAAGGTCTTCACCCTGGCGCACAAGCACATGACGGCCGTGCGCGCGCTGTGGGCGATGTACGAGTGGTTCGTGGTGGAGAAGAAGCCGTTCCCCAAGGGCTGGCAGGAGGGCGACCCGATCCCCGAGCGCAAGGTCAAGGGGAAGCGCAAGCGCGCGGAAGGCGAGGGCGAGGGCGAGGAGGGCGAGGAGGGCGAGGAGGGGCTGGAGGAGCCCACCGCGACGGCGGCGCCTAAGCAGCTGGGCCAGCGGCAGCGCGAGGTGCTGGTCCAGGCGCGCGCGGCGGCTAAGGCGGCCAACCAGCTGCGGGAGGAGGCGGCGGCGGCGGCGTTCACGGCGACGGTTAGGGTGGAGGCGGCGGCGGCGGCGCCGCCGGCGCCGCCGCCGGCGGCGAACTGCGCGCTGGACGACCCCATCGCGCACATCGAGGGGGCGACGGACAGGACGGCGGCGCTCTTTGCCGCCGCCGGCCTGGGCGACGGCAAGTGAGGCGGCGGCGGCGGCGAAGAGCGCGCCGCTCCACCGGCGCCCCCAACGGTGGACCAGAGTGGGGGGGGGGAGGGTGGGG
>Ga0209503_10001155_pt1 | contig 14011 bp, 19 predicted proteins | sample SouAtlMetagenome_2_FD_187448 | JGI IMG/M metagenome (GOLD analysis project Ga0209503, IMG submission 187448) | Marine eukaryotic phytoplankton communities from Atlantic Ocean - South Atlantic ANT15 Metagenome (SPAdes) (version 2) | ecosystem: Environmental > Aquatic > Marine > Oceanic | place... | reverse complement strand
AAGTCAGATGAAGAGTTAGAAGCTTGGGCTAAAGAGTATCCTGATATTGCAGGTATCATTGAAAGTATTGCTGATAAAAAAGCCAAGGCATCTGCTACTGCTCTAGAAGAACGTATGGCTGAGTTTGAAGAACTTAAAGTAGATGCACAAAGAGAGAAAGCAGAAGCAGAACTTGTCAAGATGCATCCTGATTTTATAGAGATACGACAGGACGATATATTTCATAACTGGGCTAAAGAACAACCTAAATGGGTACAAGATGCCTTGTATGAAAACGTTGACGATGCAAAATCTGTAGCACGTGTAATAGACTTGTATAAAATAGACAAAGGTATTACCAACAAGAAGAAAGCTTCTCCCTCAGAAAAAGCAGCAGCTTCTTCGGTTAAAACAAAAAGTGCAGCAGCACCAGAGCCAGATGAAGCAGCAGGACACATTCGTGAATCAGAAGTAGCTGCAATGTCAATCAAAGAATACGAAAAGCGACAAGAAGAAATCTTAGACGCTCAACGTAATGGAAGATTTATTTACGATGTATCAAGAAAGTAGTTGACATTCTTAACATCGTAGATACAACTATAGCATATACACAACATTAGTGTGTATGCTTTAATCAAGCACTAAGCCACACAAAAGACTTACCCAAAATAATCGGCCCCTTTATGGACTACCCGAAGACGTTGGCCTCTTCATGGTGGATATGTAGTGTTAATTCAACGCCATATCTATAAAGGAGATTTAATTATGGCTATTGCATCAGCAAGTGGAGGCTTTAACGGCAATTTCAGCCCGATAATGTTTTCCAAACAGGCGCAAATCGCATTGCGAAAGTCGGCTGTAGTAAGCGCAATCACCAACAACTCATACTTTGGTGACATTGCAAATCAGGGTGACGTTGTACGCATCCAAAAAGAACCAGACGTAACTGTTAACGCACTACAGCGTCACACAGGTATTTCTGTAGAGAAGTTAGACGATCAGGATTTCTCACTCACCATTGACAAAGCTAACTACTTTGCTTTTAAAATGGATGACATTGAAGAGCAGTTCTCACATGTTGACTTCGTAAGTCTAGCAGCAGACAGAGCAGCCTACAAAATGGCAGACGCTATTGACGTAGATGTTCTATCTTATATGTCAGGCTATGACACATCTGGAGCATTGATTACTTCATCTTCAGGTGACGCACAGCACCCAACATCAGGTAACATCAACGGTGAATCTTTAAAGACTAACCAGTTGGATGCTACTGATATGGGCGCATTAGGGTCAGCAGACGCTGCATCAACAGCATATGCTACTGGGGATTCAATCCCAATGGCAACACGTTTGCCTGGTGCAACTGCGTTATCATCAGCTACTGTATCACCATTGACAGTTGTCGCACGTATGGCACGTCAAATGGACACAGCAAACGTTGACTCACGTGGACGTTGGTTGGTTGTAGATCCAGTATTCATGGAAATGCTAAAAGACGAAGACTCACGTCTTCTCAATGCAGACTTCGGTGGATCAGGTCTACAAAATGGATTGGTTGCAGGAAACATTCACGGTTTTCAAGTGTACGTTTCAAACAACCTACCTGCTAAAGGTAATGGTCCAACTCACGCTGGCGCACTAGCCCAAGATGCACACTACGGTGTAATCTTAGGTGGACAGCAAGAAGCTGTAGCGACTGCAGAGCAAATGAACAAAGTTGAGAACTATAGAGATCCCGACTCATTTGCAGACATTGTACGTGGTATGCACCTCTATGGACGTAAGATTCTACGCCCTGAAGGATTGGTGTCAGCTATCTACAACGTTGCATAATCATAAGATAAACTTAGAGGCTGCTTCGGTGGCCTCTTTGTGCATTTAACATAAGGACATTCTCATGGGTACTATTACTACAGCAATGTGCAACAGCTTCAAGCAAGAGCTACTTGGGGGTGTTCACGATTTAGACACGCACTCGTTAAAGATTGCGTTAATAAAACCATCGCCTACAAGCAGCTTCAGTAAAGCTACAACTAACTACTCTGATCTTACAGCTAACTCAGATGAGGCTACAGGAACAAACTACAGTGCAGGAGGACAGGTACTGGATTCGCCTGTCATATCGTTATCGGGAGATACGGCTATTGTAGATTTTGCAGATGAAGTATTCTCCAACCTGACAATCACGGCTGCTGGAGCTTTGCTCTACAACAGTTCGGCAAGTAACAAAGCTATAGCTGTATTCTCGTTTGGCTCAAACGTGGCATCAACAGCAGGTGACTTTACTGTTATCTTTCCTACTGCAGATGCATCCAACGCAGTCATACGTATAACGTAAAGGTAATACAATGGCATTAGTACTAAAAGATCGTGTACGTGAAACCACGACTACTACAGGAACATCTAGTCTAACCCTTGGAGGTGCAAGTGCTACCTTCGATACATTTGCATCAGTCATGTCTACTAATGACACGACTTACTACGCTATTGTGCATACAGCTAATGGCACAGATGAGTGGGAAGTAGGACTAGGTACATACAGTGGTACTAACACTCTTGCACGAACTACAGTACTATCCAGTTCAAACAGTGGATCAGCAACAAACTTCTCAGCAGGAACTAAGTTTGTATTCATAACTTTACCTGCTAGTGTTGCTGCTCACCTTGATCCTGCATCTAACGATCACGATCTAAACTCTATAATCTCTTTTGGTAATCACGACACAGATGATTTATCAGAAGGATCTTCTAACTTATACTTCACAAACGCTAGAGCAGATGCACGTATAGCGGCATCCACAGCTTTTGATGCAGCAGGTTCTGCTGTTGCACTAGCGATAGCTTTGGGATAGCAATATGGCAAATACATTTCTTAGAAAAACTTCACGTAGCATAGGCACATCAGCAGTTACGGTGGGAAGCTACACAGTAGGCGGCAGCACAGCCACAACCGTTATTGGGTTGTCTTGTGCTAACAGAACTACTGCAGCTATCACAGTTGACGTAACACACAACGATGGATCTAATGATACGTTCTTAGTTAAGACAGCTACCGTACCTAGCGGAGGCTCACTTGTTGTCGTGGGAGGTGATCAAAAGGTCGTTTTACAAACAGGCGATAGCATTAAAGTGACATCAAGTGCAGCCTCCTCTTGTGATGTAATGATGAGTATATTGGAGATTACCTAATGGGTAAGTCTAAAGATTTAGCTACTGGTGAAACACGGTTTGTAAACACTGCTGGTGACACGATGACAGGTGCGTTGACTGTTGGAGGGACAGTAACGATAAACCCTGATGCAGATAGCTCACTAGAAATAAAAGATGCTGGCACAAATGCCTTATTTATGACTGCCGCTACTGGTGATGAATTATATATTGGGGCAAACAATGAGTATGCTTTTAGAATAAAAAATGATGGTACTAAAGATGTAGCATTTGATAATGGTGGCCGTGTCACAGTGCCTAATCAGCCTTGTTTTGCTGCTTATAATTATAGTGCAGCTGGAACAACATTAGCCACATATTATAATCCTATTCGTTGGGGAAATGTACATGCAAATGTTGGTAATTGTTTTAATAATACAACTGGTAAATTTACTTTCCCTGTTACTGGTAAATATCTTTGTTTCTGTAATATAAATCTTAAAGCAACAGATGCTCAATGGTTTGGCTTGACTCTGCTTTATAATAATACAAGCGCTCAAGTGAATAGTTGGAGCCAAAATCTTACTAATACAGCATATGTAAACGTTGTAATAAGCTCTATAGTTAGTGGTAATGCTAATGATAGTATGGCCTTTACATGGCACAACAGCTATACTGCACCATCCACCAATAATAGCTATAATATGGCTTACATATATTTATTAGGTTAGGACACAGATATGGCATACATAGGACAGACACTAACCGAAGGTACAAGAAGAGCGCATACATATACTGCAACTGCTGGACAAACCACATTTAATGCTGTATACTCTCTTGGAAACGTAGACGTATATCAAAACGGAATACTGTTACAACCTGCTGACTACACAGCTACCACAGGAACTACAGTGGTGTTAGGCGCTGCTGCTGCACTAAACGATGAGATAACTATTATATCTCACAACATATTCAGCGTAGCAGATGCACCCACACTATCAGGCGGTGGCACGTTTGCAGCTAGTATTAGAGCGCCAATATATGATACAACACAGAATACTATGAAGACTGCTTTGTTTCAAACTAATGAGCAAAGCATGGGTACAGACACAACAATACCTAGCTCACAGAATGCTAGTTGTAATGGACCTCTAACAATAGCGTCTAGTATAACGCTTACAGTTAATGGGAATTTGACAATCATATGAGTACTTTACACGTAGAAAATCTAAAAGGTCTTAGCAGTGGTGGTAATGCTAATAAGATTATTGTACCTAGCGGTCAGACTATAGACGCTAGTGCAGGAACGCTTTTGCCAAGTGAAGGACAAATAGTTCAAGTTGTAAAAATGACACCTACTGGATCAGGATTTGCATCAACAAGCAGCTCTTTTGCAAAAACAAATCTAGCACTTTCAATAACTCCAAAGTATTCAAACAGCCTCATTAAATTTGAAGCGTGTGCCTCTTTTTTAAATACTGGCTCAGAGATGAACCTTCATTTTTACAAAGATGGAGTACACGCAAATCTATTACCAGACACAGCAATACATGGAGACTATGACAATAACGGAGCATACTCATCATATACAATGATGTTTTACCATTCACCAAATACAACAAGCTCTGTAGAATATGCTCTGTATGCTAACAGAAATGGGTCATCTGGAGCGGTCTACGTTTATAGAGGTCAGTATGTTACTCTTACGGAGATCAAACAATGAGCATCCTAAAGGTAGACACCATAAACGAAAAGACTTCTGGTAATGGGGTGGCTATTCCTGGTCATGTTGTTCAGGTTGTAAGTTACGGATCAAAAAATGAGGGGCGTGTAGAAACAAGCAGTACAAGTTTTACCCCTACATTTTTAAAAGCATCTATAACCCCAACCTCAACTAGTTCTAAGATATTAGTATTCGTGTCAGGCTCTGCAAATAACAACGCCACAAACGGCGCTAGAATTTGCTTAACTGTTTATCGTGATGGCTCTACTGATCTGGCTGACGGTGAGCCTAATGGATTAACTAGCCTGAGAACTGCAAGTTCAACACGGATTGAAGCAGGGATGGCTTGTCACGGCGAAGATAGTCCGAACACAACATCATCTGTTGAGTATAAAGTTTATATCCGAAATGCAGATGGTGCTGCGACTGTGGAATTTCCTTCGGGAACTTCTAATGAAATACCCCGCATTACCCTTATGGAGATAGCCCAATGAGTTCTATCTTAAAAGTTGATACGATACAGACTACGGCAGGGGCGGCTCCTACTGCTAGTGCCTTGGGTATAAATACAACGGGTACAGTGTTACAGGTTGCTAATACGGCTGTTGCAACAGGTACAACAGTATATACTTCGAATGATTTGAATTGGCTAAGTCTTTCTCAGACTGAAGTATCAGTAACAAGTAAAGCTACAAACAGTAAATGGAATGTTAACTTTACTGGTATAGCAGCATGTAGAAGCGCTAGACCTATGTCCTTTGATATCTGGTATTCTATTGACGGTGGGTCAAACTGGGTTGATATGAGTGGTAACAGAGATGAACTTAACCACGGTGGAAGTGGTTTAGGGATAACAGGCTATTGGCAGAGTGGTGGTACAGATGATTGGTTCCCACTTAGTATTACTGTTACTGGTCTTGTTTCAGTTAATGCTGGATCAAACATAAGATTTAGACTTGCAATGAGAAACGGTGGTCCATCATCAGATGTAGCAAATACCCAGAACTGTGTAGGACATGCAGATTACACTATGCAAATGACAGTGTTAGAAATAGCTGGCTAAAGGAGGCCAACACAATGACAGATATAGCAACAGCATTAGGCGAACTAGGCGTAACAGAGTGGGTGTTACGTGGAGAGCCTACAACACAAAAAGAGTTCGAAGAACAATTCCGCAAGGTCATGGGCGCAGACTCTAATGGCACTGCAATAGAAAGCTCAGACCCATCACACTTCGGTACAACGTGGGATAAGGTCAAGGCTAAGAAGGATGAGCTTGTAGCAGCAGAACCCATGAGGTTACTACGTGAAGAACGTAACCGTAGATTAGCAGAGGTAGACTGGTGGGCGTCAAGTGACCTAACTATGACTGATGCACAGAAAAAGTATAGAACTGACTTGCGTGACATAACTAAAAGTGCAACCAGTTTAGATGATGTAACTTGGCCTACAAAACCATAGGAGTATAATATGGCAGAGATTAAAGTAACAGTAACCGACACAGAACTAAAGTGTCTTGAATACGCAGCAGCATCCCCACAGGACTGGGCTGATAATGCTTTAACCAACAGAGCTAGGATAGCCAAGGATGAGATCATTGCTGCTCTTGTAGTACACTGCAATGCTAACTCAGTAGCACTAGCTGTTGGTGAAGATGCACAGGTAGCACAAGCGTTTGACCTGAAGGTTGTTAAGAAAGCCTCTGAAGAGTAAGGAATATCAATGTCATACATCGGCACTGAACCTAAAGACATAAGATCATTTGGCAGAACTAAGTTTGACTATACTGCTACGCAAGGTCAGACAGCGTTCACTGGTGCTGATGATGATGGTAAAGTATTAGCTTTTACTGTTGGACAGATAGAGGTATACGTCAACGGTATCCTCATGGATGATAGTGACTTCACCACAACTGGCACTGGTACAGTTACACTAGCATCTGCAGCTAACCTCAATGACGTTGTTAATGTTGTATCGTTTGAGTCAAACATACCAGACAATGATTATGTACCTGCTTCAGGCGGTACGTTTAGTGGTAACGTAACTCATAGTGGTACAGTAACTAATAGTGGTAATGTAACCGTAGGTGGTACGCTAGGCGTTACTGGCGCTGTTACTGCCGCTAATGGTTTGACTGTTGATGATGATGGCGCAACACCTCTAACTGTAGATCGTGCTACTTCATTTGGGAATGTTGTAGATATACAAAAAGATGGCTCAACTGTTGGTGGTATTTCAACATTCTATGGAAACCCAATGTTTGGTAGGAATAGTGGAGCTAGGTTAGCTTTTGACACTAATGTAATTTATTCATCAAATGACGCAGGATCTACAGCAGATAATGCGTATGCGCTTGGTAGTGCCACATCACGTTTTACAGACCTCTACCTCTCAGGCGGTGCTTACATTGGCGGCACTGGTGCGGCTAATAAGTTAGACGATTATGAGCATGGCACTTGGAATGGTCGGTTTTCAAGCAGTTATACAGGTTCTGTAACTCATTTTACTAATACATGTACTGGGTATTATGTAAAGGTAGGAAAACTAGTTCACTTTCAGATTCACCTCACTAATATTACAGCTAGTGGAGGTAGTGCTTCTCAATCTGTTTGGTTAACAGGTTTGCCTTTTACAAGCACTTACTATACATCCGTTGGTCATTGGATTTATAGTGGGTTTGGTTCTTTGGGAAGTGGTTATGTTCCAATACTTAGAACACAGCAAAACCAAACAGCAATAGTTTTCCAAAGATTTAAAGATGGTGCAAGTTCATCTATCCAATATCAGCATTTTGGTGATGCTATAAATATAATGGTTTGCGGAACTTATTACTCAAATTAACACCCCAGTTGGAAACTGGGTAGTCAGTCCATAGCCAAAAGGAGATAAATAATGGCATTAACAGAAGAAACAGTACAAGACAAATTAGAGATAGTCGGTGATTACAAAATGATACAGGTGAGAACCGCAACGATTATCAAGAAAGACGGAGTTGAGATTAGCCGTTCATTTCATCGTCATGTTGTAGCACCAGACTCAGACGTATCAGGTGAAAGTGCAGATGTAAAAGCTATTGCTGCACAAGTACACACAGACGCAATCAAAACAGCATGGGCTAAACATTTAGCGGAGAGCAACCCCTAATGACAAGAGCAAGAGATGTAGCTAACCTCATAGGTTCTGGCAATTACAGCAGTACTACGTTCACAGCTACTGCAGGACAGACAGCCTTTACTATATCCCACACGCAGGGATTTATACAGGTGTTCATGAATGGTTTGCTTTTAGATGAGACTGCAGATTACACAAGCAACGGATCAGCAGTAACACTTACATCAGGTGCAGCAGCAGGTGATGAGATAGAAGTTGTTGCATACAATACGTTTAGCGTTGGTGATGCACTCAACCAAGCAGCAGCCGATACGAGATACGTCAATGCGTCTGGTGATACGATGACAGGTGACCTTACTATAGACACCAATACGTTTCATGTTGACGTAGCAGACAATAGGGTCGGTATAGGAACAGCAGCACCTACAAATAATCTTACAATCGTAGATGGTGGCGCAACACCTTATGGAGCAGACGCTACTCTTTTATTAGACATGAAAAGAAATACCACCAATAGTGGTGCAACAAATGCAGTTGGACTTAGATTAGCAAATAATTCTAATGGGTTTTCCGTTAAATATGGCGGTGCTTCAGATACATTAAACATTAGTGGTGGTAGTGGTAATGCAACAGCTACCTTTAGGAATGATGGTGGTATGACATTACCCTATCAGCCTATGTTTGATGCTTATCTAAGTGCTAATGTTACTCATCCATCAGGTAACTATAATATGTCAACAGGAGACTCTTGGGCTACTAGAACAAATGTTGGTTCACATTTTAGTTCAGGAACTTTTACTGCACCTGTAGCTGGTAAGTATTTATTTTGTGCAGCTATAAATGGTGGTCATCCAATAGGAGCAATGACATACTTTAGCTGTGAGTTCGAAGTTAATGGTGGTAGAAGACATATCCATTGGTTTGGTAAAGGCGGTAGTTCCAGTAGTTATATAGCAGCAAATAATACCGCAGTCATATCGTTAGCAGCAAATGATTATGTTAGATTAACCACTGAGAAATCTCATGGATGCACAGTTATTGGACAAGGTCCATATACTCATTTTGGTGGAATTTTAATAGGTTAGGAGGAACACATGAGCAACGCACGTAAACTCGCAGACAATCTTCCTACAGATGGACAGCTTGGTAACAGAAATGTTATTATCAATGGAGATATGACTATTGACCAACGCAATAGTGGCTCTGCAATATCTTCTTTAGGACAGTACACAACTTACACTGTTGATCGTTGGAAGTATTATTCAGATCAAGCTGGAAAGTTTAGCTTTCAACAAAACCAATCTTCTGTGACACCTCCTGTTGGCTTTGCAAAATACTTAGGGCTAACAAGTTTAAGTGCTTTTTCCGCTGGAACTAATGAGTCGCTTACAATCTCCCAACACGTTGAGGGGTTTAATTCTGCTCAATTAAACTGGGGAACTTCAAGCGCAAAAACCTGTACGTTGTCTTTTTATGTAAGAAGTTCATTAACAGGTACTTTTAGCGGAGCTTTAGTTGGAGGACAAAACTACATTTTCACTTACTCTATATCTTCTGCAAATACTTGGGAACATAAAACTATTACTATAACGGGTAGTACAACTGGAACTTGGAACACAAACAACACAAGTGGTGTCAGAGTTTTATTCACTCTAGGTTACGGTTCTGGTCAAGTTGGAACGGCTAATGCTTGGCAATCTGCTGATTTGGCAGCTTCTGGATCAGTTCAAGTTGCTGGCACATCAGGTGCAACCTTCTACCTAACAGGAGTCCAGCTAGAAGTTGGGCCGCAAAGTACGCCGTTCGAGCATGAACCGTATGAAACTACTCTTCGCAAATGCCAAAGGTATTATTACGCACATCTGAAAACTGGTACTGCTACTAAGTATATTGGTATGGGAGATATGTATACAACCACTCAATTAGACTTTCAGGTAAATTTTCCTGTGCCTATGAGGGCTACCCCAACTTTAATTCAGAGTTCTGGAACTGATTACTACCGAGGTTATGGAGGCAACGGAAGTCTTACTGTTAGTAATAATTGGAACTATTGGCTAACTAATACTGAAAATACTGTTGGGAGCCACTTTGTACAGGCTAATTCAAGTACCACAGCAGGGTTTGCTATGAGAATTATAAATATCAGTGCAAGTGCAGCTTTAGCTTATGATGCGGAGTTATAAAGATGAATATTACAAAAGCAAAGTACGCAAAACATGCATCTATGGAAGATAATGTAAGTGTAACAGCTACTATAGATGGTGAAGAATTATCAATACCAGTAAACGCTGAAGGTAACCGACACTGGCAAGCCATACAAAAATGGGTGGCAGAGGGTAACACCATAGAAGAGGCTGACTAATGTTTGGCTTTGCTGCAGTAGCAGAGACACCATTCTCAGCAGAACTTACCAAGTACACCATAGGTGTTGATCTTCCTGCTGTACCTGCAGCTTCTGCGTTAAACTCTCCTCAGTTCTCAGGTGGTGTAAATCTACCAGCATTAACAGGGGTTTCTGCTACACTAACCAACGCTACGCTTGACATTAACGCAAAAGCAAATATAACTACCGCTAACGTATCAAGCACCACAAGTATAGCTGCACTGACACTTTCAGGTAAAGCAAACGTTACACATCCTTCGCTACTAGGAACGTTCACACCTAACGCACCAAGCATACAAGGAGTAGCTAATAAGAACCTACCATCTCAAACTGTTATGTCTGGTGCAGTCTTTGGTGATAACGTACAGCCTACAGGAAACAATTACACAGTAACTGTAGCTAACAGTGGAAGTGGTAACAAGTTTTACATAGATGGTGTAGAAGCTGCTGCGTTAACATTAACAAAAGGACTAACATACGTCTTTGATGTAAGTGATGCTACTAACAGTGGACACCCATTTAGATTTAAAGATGCATCTGGTAATTCTTACACTACAGGAGTTACAACTTCAGGAACAGCAGGATCATCAGGGGCTACAGTAACTCTAGTACTTGCTAGTTCAGGTACACTACCAGCTAGATACTATTGTACTGCACACGGTAATGGTATGGGTAATACCATCACTACAGTAGATAGCACTACCACCTTTACTGTAACAGTAGTAAGTTCTGGCGGTAACAAGTTTGCTTTAAATGGAACCACTACACCAACTATACAGCTTGTAAGAGGAACAACATATACATTTGACTTGAGTGATTCTTCTAACGCTGGACACCCACTAGCATTTAAGAGTGGCAACAATAGTTACACAACTGGTGTAACAAGCAGTGGTACTCCCGGTCAGTCTGGGGCAAGTGTAACCTTTGCAGTACCAAGCTCTGCACCTGGAATAGGAATGAGATACTACTGCACTGCTCATGGTAACGCTATGGGTAATACTATTACTACTAGTGGCGTACCTATAGGATTAACAGCACAAGGAAAAGCCACACATACTCCAACATCTGTGACTGCTGTAATAGATAAAGTAGTACCAAGTATAACAGGTTTAGCTTTCTTTACACTGCCTGATATAAATGCTACTATAGCGCAGAACTTAGATGACCCTACTGGTGTACTCTTTCCGTTTGATGACTTTGCAGATAACTTTAGTAGAGGCAGAACAGTAACAATAATCGCACCTACTATAGGCAATAGAACTGTATATATCCCAGCGGAAAACAGAACAGTAACTATAAGTCCTGTAAGAACAGACAACGTAGTATACATACTAAACTAAGGATAAGATATGTCTTACAAATGGCCTGAAAAAGATCCTGACGAAACAGCAGACTTCAGTGTAGACTGGTCTAGGTTTCTAGGATCTGACTCTATAGCTTCAGCAGTTTTCTTTGTAGATGCTGCAGATGGAACAAAGACTCAAGTATCAACTGCTCAAATTGTAAATAACTTACAGTTCATAGCAGGTACTGTTTCTGGAAACGTAGCCACTGCACGTTTTGGTGGAGGAACAAACAATGTACGATATAATATTACTGTTCGTATAAATACTACTCAAGGACTTACATACGAACGCTCTGTGATATTACCAATTAGGAATAGATAAATGGCATACGACTTTCTTGGTTTAGTTAATGATGTTAACCATAGATTAAATGAGGTAGCATTAACTCAAGCAAACTTTGCAGCAGCTACTGGATACTACAGTATAGCTAAAGATGCTATCAACTCTGCAGTAAGACATATCAATCAAGAAGAGTTTGAGTGGCCTTGGAATCATGTGCAGTCTGAGCTTGTATTAGCTGCAGGTTCTATGAAGTACTACTATCCTGTAGATGCTAAAACAATTAACATGAACTCGTTTCGTGTAAAGAGAGATAACAGTCTTAGCACAGGAACAGTAAAACTAAAGTCACTAGTCTATGAGGAATGGTTGGAGAAGTACGCTGATGATGAGTTTAATACAGATGCAAATATACGTGGTGTGCCTGAGTTTATTGTACGTACACCTAGTAGGGAGCTAATATGCCATCCTGTGCCTGACAAGGCATACACTATAGTATATGAGTATTACTCAATGGGTTACGATTTAGAGAATCCTTTAGATGTACCATCATTACCACAGCAGTACAGGTTTGCCATAGTAGATGGTGCTATGTACTACGCATTCCAGTTTAGGGGTGATACCCAAGCTGCTGATGTGGCCTTACAAAAGTTTGAGAAGCAGATAAAAGACTTACGTGTAATAAATATAAATAGAACACCATACCTAAGAGACAGAAGAGTTAGCTTCTAATGGCAACACAATGGACTACATTCCCTATGGAGTTCAAAGGTGGGTTGATCTCCAACCTTACTCCACTACAACAGGGTACTAATGCTGTAGGCTCTGCTACTATCTTACAGAACTTTGAGTCTGACAGAGAAGGTGGTTACAGTAAGCTAAAGGGATACAGTAAGTTTAGTAATACTAAAGTTCCCGGCGGTGGTGAAGTCTTGGCTATGAAGGTTGTATCTTCTGGCAGAGTTGTGACCGCTAGGAAGATGGATACTGCTACTGTAACAGAATATCAGACAGCTACCTCTACAGTAAACGGAGCAGTATCTAGTGCTACAGCAGTATCGTTAGATAACAACACAGCTACATCTGTAGTAAACGGTGCTATCACTAATAAAACTACAGTTGCCCTAGATAAAGTACGTCTTTTTACAGCAGTAACAGGCGCTACTTCTCTAGCTGGCGCAAGTGCTACATTCAATGTAACAAATACAAATGGCACATATACAGCAGCGATAAATGCAGCAGGTACAGGCTTTAAGGTTAACGAAACAATAACGGTGCTTGGTGCAAACTTAGGTGGTGCTACTGCAGCAAACAATGCAACTGTTACAGTTACCTCTGTAGGCTCCAGTGCTGTCACATACACAAACCCAACGCAATCTGCTTATGGTGGTTCTGGTAGTAGTGCTACATTCAATGTAATTAAAACAGGTACTACATACACTGTAGCGATTACTGCAGCAGGTTCAGGTTACACAGCTAGTGAAACAATTAAAGTAGTTGGTACACAGCTAAACGGTGCTACTACAGCCAATGATGCAACCATTACAATAACTGGAGTAGATGGTTCAGGTGGGATAACAGCAGCTACGATAGCAGGTACAGGTTTAGCAGAGGGGCCAGTTACAGGTGTTAGTGTTGCTGGTACTGGTGTAAGTTTTACTGGAACTATTACTAAAGGCATGATAGTAACAGGCACTGGTATCTCTGGTGAAGTAACAGTAAAGACAGTAACAAGTCAAAATAGCATTATACTAGATACTGCTGTATCTCTAGCAGATGATGTTGTACTTAGTTTTATTACTAACATAAAGGCTGGTATGTTTGTTACAGGCACAGGCATATCTGGTGTTGTAAAAGTAGCAACAGTAACAAATCAGAACAGCATTGCACTTGACTCAGCCCAATCTATATCAGATAATACAGTTCTTACCTTTGGTACATTTCATTCTACTCAAGTAAATAAAACATTATACTTTCATGGCACAGGAACTACTTGGTCACACATAGGTACAAGCTCCTCTACAAATACATTAAAGGCTAGGT
>Ga0209503_10001151_pt1 | contig 14039 bp, 15 predicted proteins | sample SouAtlMetagenome_2_FD_187448 | JGI IMG/M metagenome (GOLD analysis project Ga0209503, IMG submission 187448) | Marine eukaryotic phytoplankton communities from Atlantic Ocean - South Atlantic ANT15 Metagenome (SPAdes) (version 2) | ecosystem: Environmental > Aquatic > Marine > Oceanic | place... | reverse complement strand
TCGGCTGTTTCTTTATCAATTTCAGCATTAACAGCATTTGGTAATGCGAAGGCAACCAATATTGGGAGTAAAAATCTCTTCACAAAAAAAAGAAGCTAATCGTTCTTCATTGTAGATCTAATATAAATTGAGAGTTCAATCTGCCAACAATTATTAAAAATCTGCCAACAAATCTGCCAACAATTTGTTGACGATTTATGAAGGTAAGTGATGAGTTATGACGAGGCTAAGATTCCTAAATTTTGCTTTATGTCTACTATTAAAATAATTTGAAAGCTTATGAAGACTTATGAAACCTTATGACGGGTTTCTAAAAACGGAGGGGGTGGGATTCGAACCCACGGTGCCCTTGCAGACACGCTAGTTTTCAAGACTAGAGCCTTAAACCACTCGACCACCCCTCCAGGCGAAAAATATTTAATTTTAAGCTTTTTAATTATAACAAAAGGTGGTTGATTTTTTCGGAAACAGTTCGGAAACATATTTCCAGCTATATATGAAATCTATTGCTGTAACTACAACTAAATCTAATTTTCAAGATAGAGCCTTAATCTACTTCTACCGCTTCTCCAAAGGGTTATTCAGTTGTTCCCTCACTTGAGAAGATTAGAGGAAGAAGGTAGTCATACTTTATCAAGTCAAGTTAAAACAAAAAAATTAAACCAGTTGTATGATTTGAACATTCTACAAATTCCTCCTAATAACATTAATTAGCCAAAATTAACATTTTGCTGAAATATTCCAAATAAATTATTACCAACTATGGCAGCAATAATTAATACAAAAGCTACTATTGCAAAAAGAGCACTCACATCTTTTATGTCATAAGGAGCTTTAAATAAAGGTTTTTCCTCGTCCATAATAACTTTTTTAATTTTCAGTATTTGTACATTTTATATCATTCTTTGAAAGAATAATTGAGTATATGTTCGCTTTACTTCTTATTTAAACTCATTTTAGGGAGGAGCTAGTTACAAAGAAAGGCTATGAAACTTAGCAAACCTTTTTCTATCCTTAATAAGTCGTTGAATGATGTTTGGAAGATGCACGATGTTAATTATCAATTACCAAAAGATACTTTTAATGAGTTCTGGGATGAGGAATGTATCTTGCATCCTACAAATTCTCATTGTAAAGTTTTTGATGAATAGCGATATCATTACTAACTTATAAATTATTCAATAAAAGCAGGCCAAATTAAGTAGCCTTTTTTATTTATCTTCATAAATTAGCTTTTATTACTTTTTTATCTTTATCGCTATTTTCATTTTGTATTTCTGAGAAATAAATTTGTTTTGTAGTTATTTTTTCCTAAGTAGAATATATACTTTTATATCTCAGACTTTTGCCCAATGCCCTTTTTTTGTCGATTTGCAGCTTGCGTCATACGAGTTGAAATTTGGGTGGTATTTACTTCTGTTTAAGATCAAAATGAAAAAATTTTTGAATTTGTTATCTTGAAACATTTTTATTTAAATTTATTATTTTTTTTAAGAGTCTTTAGGTATAAATTCCATTCCATTCAAAATATTGATGAATACAGGTTACATTTTGTTCAATTAATCTGTTTATTGTATATAAATTTACTTTTTAAATGTAAACTTCAAAGGATTATAACGTTGTTTTATGTTCTCAAGAAACAAAAAATCTCCTACTAAAAAAGCTACCATTGTTGAAGAAAAACCTTTATATGCGCAATTACTTCCATTCGCAAATGTTATGACCGAGAAGGTTCAAGTGGTAAACGCATTGGCTTTTACTTTAATCATGGGGGTCTCAATTTTTGGGATTGCTCTTTGGAGACTTTCTGCTCTAACTTAATTGTTTATGTTTTTAAGGCATTTATTTTTGACTCTCTGTCGTTAATCATTGTAATTAGCCACTTAGAAGCTAATGCTCTTGAAATAGATCTGTTTTTTAGAAATCTACATATATAAATATGTAGATTTTTTTCATTTGTAGAGTTAAATTTCTTTTCAAACTCTAATATCGATTCCTCTGTGTTTCTTTTCCTTAGCTCGTCAACTAAAGCATGAGTTGTTGAATCGTTGAAAATATTTCCAATATTTAAACTTAATGTCATAGTCGATTTTTATTCTTACTTAAGATTTAGCTATAAATTTATTTTTTAAAAACAAATTTATCCTTTATTTACAAATAATTTAATATTTAATTTTCTGGTTTAGCTAGAGGAAGGAGACATTTGTCTGAATCGCAACCAGCTGGTCCTGCTTCAGAGAGATCTCCAATATCATATTTATTGAGTGCATCAAAGAAATCGCTATTTACTTTCCTTTCTTTGACTTTTTCCTGTAATGATAAATATTCCTCCTTACTTATAGGTTCAAAAGGCAATCTTGGAAATGTAGCATTTGCACTAAATCGAGCTAATAATGCTGCGGAAATATACCCTTCGTTGTTGTCAATCGCATTGTAGATAGCTTTTGCTAGATCTTCAATTTCACTTTCTCTAAATTCAACTGTTGCAGAAGTGTTATGCTCTGTATAAAACTTTTGAACCTGCATGTAGAAATCGAACTGTGCAAGGGCGGAGAAATTATTTATATCTATTTGATCTGCACCTTCTATATTTGCCCAACTTACTTCTGTTGGGATCTCAACTAGCCATTCAGTACATCTTGGATCAAAGGGATTATCAAGTAAGCAGCCATTTTCGTCTTTGTCAGATTGAGATGGAACAACAGAGTAACCATAATCCATACAAGCTAAAGCAATTGGATCATTTTTTCTGAAGGTTATTCTTCTTAAAAACCTTTGTGCTTTAGGTGGGTGCCATCCAGGAGCTGCTCCAGTTAAAAGACTTTTTGTACCAGCCGGTTGAACTGTTGTGCATCTGTTAGGTCTTCTGAGATTATGTTTGTCACAGTATTCCCAAACAGTTTCTTTTACAGTTTTTCTCCAAGAGTCTAAGAATTTGGCTTCTTGTTTTTTAAAGTCCCTACCCTCTTCATTATCAGGTCTACCTGCTTCCCACCATTTTAACCACGGGGTTCCAAAGGCATGTACACAGAAATCAAACAATCCTGTAAAACTTACTCCCACAATGGGATCATATTCCCTGCTTTTTCTGTATCTTTCAACTTCAAATTCATGATTTAGCAAGCATGCCACAGAGAGAGCTGCAGCTTTAAAAGCTTTTTGCTGTTCTTCAATATCTTTTGGATCAATCTGATTTAAGTGTACTTCAGCCAAATTGCAATGAAAATCATTACCCAAGATTTCACCGCAAGGATTAAGTCCGTATCTATTCATTCTATGGTTTAGTTCTTCTTCAGAAAAAGGTCCATAATTATGATCAATCCAATTTCTGGCTTCTTCTTTACCCTGTTCTGAATATATCTCTATAAATTCATTTTTAAGATCTTCTCCTTTCAAAATATCGGCATTTGATCTTGCTATTGCTTCTGGTGCAAATTGAATTGCGCCTTCACCTGAATGAAATTGCTTAGTTACAGCATCCAAAATTGTTTGATAAGAGGGCTTTGTATGATAAACACGTGTATGATTTGCCATTCTAAGAGCGTCCTTTTCGGGATCAATTCTCCAATTGCCATTTTCGTCTTGGCTCCATAGATTCTCTTTAGCGGAAGCAGCTTCGTTATCATCAGATGCAAACTGCCTCATTCCAGCACTTCTTCTTATATTTCCTGCAACTATAGTTACAGCTGCCTCATCAATTAATAAGCAGCATTCTACAGTATTTAGCTTTCTGCCAACAGCTTTACCCAAAAGAGAAGCAACTCGAGAGTAAAGATCCTTTAACTTGATAGGATTTGCCATACCTCCAAAACCTTTTAAAGATTCTCCTGCAGGCCTAATATCTTCTAAATTAATATGCACATTAATTTCTTTTTCAAGACTTTCATTGCTTGAGGCTTCAAGAAGATATTTATAACTATCTACCCAGCCTCTTCTGCTATCACCAACTTTGATAAAAATATCTTTGCCCTTTATTTCTAGAGAAGATTTTTCATGCCTTTGATCTTTAGGAGTTATTCCAACTTCGCTAACTGATTTAATAGTTATTTTATTAATTACTGTTGGAAGTTTATTTATGAAATGAGGTTCAATGATTGCTCCTGTACCGCAACCCATCATCGCTAAATCCATCATTAAGGCGAAAGCTTCCCAATCAATTAAATTTGTCGAAGTACAGTTATAAGCTCCTGAAAAATTTTGTTTTTTATTAATCCATGGAGTTCCTCCAATCCATAACCATCTTCCTGATGGTTGAGCTTTTTGATTACTTTGCATTTCTCTCATTAAGATCAATTCTTGATCAGAGAGCTTTCCTAATTCTTTTAATCCGGATAAATTTCTTTCTCCAACTTCACTCCAATTCTCTCTTTTCCCTGAAGCTGTCTTTCTGCTATATGACCTAAAGAAGACAGGATAAGCAGCGGGAGCTGTCTTAGGAAAATCATCTTTTCTAAGATTATTAGAATTGTTCTCTGAGGAAACTTTATTTGGTGCAATTGTCACGATAAAAAAAGTATGTAAATTTACCCGTAAAGGAAGAATAACTCTACCTGTGGCGTCTGCAACTATTCTTACCACTATTTACCGGTTTGTGTAAAAATGTATTTATTATGAAATCTTTTTTCACGGAAGTTTATGGAAAGAACTGCTGAACCAGAATTAATGGAAGGAGAAGAACAGGTTATTTCTTATGCTAAAGCTGACTTTTCAGAGGGTGAGAATAATTTTGTTAGTCAAATCGAGTATTATTTCATTAAAAATAATATTTATTTAAATGAAAAAGATCTAATTGTTGATTTAGGATGTGGACCAGGGAATATATCTGAAAAGTTATCAATAAAATGGCCTAAAGCTAATGTGATAGGCATAGATGGATCCAAAGAGATGATTCGGATAGCTGAATTGAATAAAAGAAACTACACAAATAGGAATCTTTTAAGAAATTTACATTATGTCTGTGCTGATATAAAAAACCTTAAAACAGATGAAATACCTATTGAAAAAGATATAAGTTTATTAGTCAGCAATAGTTTAATTCATCATATTCCTAATCTTGATGATTTTTTTAATTGCATAGAGAGATTATCAAGTAATCTGACAATAAATTTTCATAAGGATCTTAAAAGACCAAATAATGAAAAATTAGCCTTGAAATTAAAAGAGAAATGTTCAGAGAAACATAATGATATCTTGACTAATGATTACTATTCTTCACTAAAAGCTTCGTATACACCAAAAGAATTAAGAAACTTTATTTTTGAGAATAAATTAACCTCTTTAGAGGTCTTTGAAGAAGGTGATCAGTATATAGTCATTTATGGTAAGGTTTAAAGTTAATGAGATTGCTAAAATAAAATTTAATGAGTTCAAGTACTAAAAGTTTTGATAATAAAAATATCCTAGAGGCGGTAAATAAAAGAAGAAATTTTGCGATTATTTCCCATCCTGACGCTGGTAAAACAACTCTTACTGAAAAACTTCTTCTGTATGGAGGAGCTATCCAACAGGCAGGAGCTGTAAAAGCAAGAGGAAATCAGAGGAAGGCCACTTCTGACTGGATGGAACTTGAGAAACAAAGAGGTATTTCAATTACTTCAACTGTTTTGCAGTTTGAATATGAAAGATCAGTGATAAATCTTTTGGATACTCCTGGTCATAAAGATTTTTCTGAAGATACTTATAGAACTTTAGCTGCGGCAGATAATGCAGTTATGCTTGAAGATGCGGCTAAAGGGTTAGAACCTCAAACCAGAAAATTATTTGAGGTATGCAGAATGAGAAAAATACCTATTTTTACTTTTATTAACAAGATGGATAGGCCAGGAAGAGAACCCTTTTCTTTACTTGATGAGATTGAATCAGAGCTTGGTTTAAATACTTTGCCAGTCAATTGGCCTATTGGTATAGGAGAGGAATTTAGAGGAGTTATTGATAGGTTCACAAGAGAGGTTATTTTATTTGATAAGGCTGTTAGGGGGAAGCAGTCAAATGAGAAAAGAATGAGTTTAGATGATAAAGAACTATCCAAATACGTTGAGAAAGAATTACTTGATATATCTCTTGAAGAGCTCGAAGTTCTTGACGAGGCAGGTTCGAAATTAGAAAAAGAAGAAATTTTTAAAGGTTCACTTACTCCTGTTTTCTTTGGATCTGCGATGACTAATTTTGGTGTTAGACCTTTTTTAGATAGTTTTTTAAAAATGGCTCAAAAACCAACTTCAAGAATAAGTAATAAGGGTGATATTAATCCTGCAAGCGATGAATTTAGTGGTTTCGTGTTCAAATTACAGGCAAATATGGATCCAAAACATAGGGATAGAGTCGCTTTTATAAGAGTTTGCAGTGGAAGATTTGAGAAGGATATGTCAGTTAAACATTCTAGAACAGGAAAAACTATTAGATTATCTCGACCTCAGAAAATATTTGGTCAAGATAGGGAAGTGGTTGATGATGCCTATCCTGGAGATGTTATTGGACTGAATAATCCTGGAATGTTTTCTATAGGAGATACTTTATACACAGGAACGCATCTTGAATATGAGGGTATACCTTCCTTTAGTCCTGAAATATTTAGTTGGCTAAGAAATCCAAATCCTTCAGCATTTAAAAACTTTAGAAAAGGAGTCAACGAACTTCGTGAAGAAGGAGCTGTCCAAATACTTTATGACTCTGATGAGAGCAAAAGAGACCCTATCCTTGCAGCGGTTGGACAATTACAGTTAGAAGTGGTAATTCATAGATTAAAAAATGAATACGGTGTGGATGCTAATCTTGAATCGATGCCATACAAATTGGCAAGATGGGTCTCGGATGGGTGGTCAGCTGTTGATGAACTAGGAAGGATATTTAACTGTAAAGTTGTTAAGGATTGTTGGAATAGACCCGTGATTCTTTTTAAAAATGAATGGAACCTTAATCAATTTATAGAAGATAATGTAAGTTTTAATTTAAAAAAGGTGGCTCCTGTTGTTAGTGGAGTGGAACCAATTGTTTTATAAAGTCCTAATGGATAATAAAATTAGTTAATCTATAAAGGTTATTAAAAAAAATTGGAATTAAATAATAGTAAAAACAATCCGGAGAAAACACCCTATGAAGTTTTGGGTGTTAAAGAAGGTGCTGATTTTGAAGACATTCAGAAAGCAAGAGATATTAAGGTTAATGAGGCTGGTGATGATTTGCTACTTAAGGCAAAAATAGAATCATCTTTTGATCAATTGTTAATGGGGAGTTTAAAATCAAGGCAATCAGGAAATGTTAGTTTCGAAGCTCAAAACGCTTCTAGGAAGGAGAAACAAATAAATAACCTGAATAATAATAATTTCCCTTTGTTATCAAAGATTAAAAATTTAAATAACAACGCTAATAAGTCAAATGAGTATAATCTTCCCAAAATAATACCTTCATCTTTTGATAATATTTCAATCAAACTATCTGTTGGATTATTATTTTTAATATTGCTTTTAATTAGTCCCGATCCTTACAATAGACTTCTTCTCTCTATCTCAACATTAATACTAACTTTTATTCAAATTAAATCGGGTAAGAGATTTATTAGTTCTCTAGGGTGGAGTGTGACATTTCTTTCAATAGGATTAATATTTGGAGGTTTATTTGAGACGAATACATTTATTCAAGAAATATCCAATAACTCTTTATCGATTCAAAAAATTCAAAGCTTACCAGCGATGATAATTTTATGGATAGGAGTAATCTTCCTCTAAATTAATTTTTAATCATAGCTTCAATTTCTTCGGAATTGATAATATATTTATTTTTACAAAATTCGCAAATTAATTCGGCTTTTCCATCTTCTTCTAAAATATCTTCTAACTCTTTTTTATCCAGCATTTTCATTGCATTTAAACTTCTTTGTCTAGAACATTTGCATTGAAATCTGACTTCTTGAGTTCGAGCTTTCTCAGAAATAGAGTTATCGTCAATATCTGGAAATATATTTTTTATTATTGAAAGTAAATTGTCTTTTGATTTAAATAAATCTTCGCTAAAAGAATTAATTTCTTTACATCTTTCTTCAAGCAATGAAACTAATAATGGATCAGTTTCTTTTTTAGGCAATACTTGTGCTAACAATCCTCCGCTACAAATAAGACTTCTATTTTGAATTTTTTCTCCAATAAATACAGCTGAGGGGGTCTGCTCTGAATGATATAAGTAAGAAGCTAAATCTTCTGCAATATTCCCATTTACTAACTCAACAGTACTAGTAAATGGTTCACCATACCCATTATCTCGAATAACATTTAAATATCCTGTTCCAAGTGCTTTTGTAAAATCAAAAGAAAATTGATTTGATTTGGTTTTTACTAAATCTAATTCCAAATTAGGATTACCTACATACCCTCTTACTTTCCCATCTCTTCCGGCATCCACTAGTAAGCCCTTTAGAGGTCCATCAGATCTTACCCTTAAAGTAACTCGACCATGCATTACTTTCATAGAACTTGCCAATAGAAGAGAGGCGCTGAAAGCTCTTCCAAGTATAGATGTGGTCAAATATGATAATCCATGCCTTTCTTTAGCTTCCAAGGAAGAAGTTGTTGTTAATACTGCAACTAATCTTATTCCTCCATTAGCGGCAGTGGCTCGTACAATTCTATCAACCATGATTTTCTTTAATTATTTTCTTGATTTTTCCTTTTTCGAGAAATAATATTTTAGAGGGTATTCCCTCAAATAAAGATGGTTCATGAGTAACAATTATTATTGTGTTTTTATTCTTGAGATTAAGAACTAAATTCTTAACATCATTTTTCATTGACCAATCAAGCCCAGCAGTGGGCTCATCCAATAACAGAATTGTTGGATTTCTCATAAGTTGAACTGCTACTGCTAATCTTCTTTGTTGACCTCCACTCAGTTGTTCTGGTGGTTGGGTAAATTTTATATCAGATAATCCAACTTTTTTTAAAACTATATCTATATTTTTTTCTCTCAAAGTTTTATAACCAATTTTTAATTCTTTTCCAACTGTTTTTCCTAAAAAGTATCTTTCTGGAAATTGGAATACTACTCCACTTATCCATCTTCTTTGCCTCGCAGACATAATTTTATTTTTCCAAGTAATTCTTCCTTTTTGGGGAATAGTTAGACCACTTATTATTTCTAGAAGAGTTGTTTTTCCTGAACCACTACTTCCACAAATTAATATAATTTCATTTTCATGAATATTAAAACTAACATCATCTAGAATTTTTTTATTTCCTGTTTGAGGCTGATAACTTATTTCTTTTAAATCAAGCATTATTAATTAAGTTGTAGGTACAAATTTTAAACTGTGAATTACCAACTTATAATAACTATAGAACTAAAAAAAATAAAAGTTAAAATGAATATTGTTTTTAGAGAAGTTGATCCTTTTAATTGTTGGATTTGGATAAAATTTTTTGAAATTCCAACTGAAGCAGAAAAAAACTATTTAGATGGTGTCTTTGACAGTTGGTATGTTTTAGGGAGGTTAGGTGGCTTTAATTCTGAGAATTTACAAACGCATGAAGAGGGCTCTGATTTAAGTTGGATGTCATACAATAACGAACAAAAAGAGTCTTCTCTGCCAGCACTTATGCATAATTTAGGTGTTATGGAATATCAAAGTCTTTGGTCTAGATGTTGGGTTGATTTTGGTACTTCAGATTCTCTTTCAATTGATATTTTAATAAATGCCTTAAATGAGATATCTAATAATTATGTGAAAATTGATGAATTAATAATTGGTGGAGAAAACAGTAATTGGTCTATTGAGGAACATGAAGATTTGGTGTTTAGAAATTGACTTTATATATGGATGATTTAATAAGATTAATTATTCAGAACGAGAGAATAATTGCTAATAAGTATAAGAATTTAAAACTTACAAAAGAAGAATCTCACTACTTGAATAAAGTAATGAGAATAAAAATTGGCGAAGAGATATTTATAACCAATGGGCAAGGTACCTTATGGAAAGCTAATATTTTAGAAGATGATTTTATAAAAATAATTAATATTGATAATCCTTATTTTTTTCAAGAAAAAGAAAACTTTATATTAGGAATAGCTGTTGTTATTCCTAAGAATGGCTTTGAAGATATTCTCAAAATGTGTACTGAAATAGGGATAGATTTAATACAACCCTTGTTCTCAGAAAGGCAGGTTAACAAAAATTCAAACTTTTTAAAAAAAACTTTAAGGTGGAATGCAATAATCAATGAAGCAGTTGAACAGAGTGAGAGATTATGGAGACCATCCATATTCAATGGAGTTAATTTAACAGATTGGATAGATTCTAGAGATTATAAAGATATAATTTCAATCTCTGTAACTAGAGATAATAGTTCCCAAAAATTAAATCATTGGTTAAAAAAAAAGGAAACTCTTTTAGATAAAAAAGGCGAAGTATTATGGAATGTTATTGGACCTGAGGGAGGTTGGTCAAAAAATGAAATTCAATTTTTTATTAAAAATAAAATTCCTTTTGTCAAACTTTCAGAAACTATTTTGAGAACCTCAACAGCTACTGTTAATGCAACTTCAATTCTTAATCAATGGCGAAATGATTTTAAATTAAAAAATAATTTATAAATTATGAGTTTAATTTCTAATAGCTTTGTCTTTGGTTTTTGTCTTAATTTTATTTTAATTTTTTTATTTAATAGGTTCCCATTGATGACAAAATGGGGATGGATAAGTGCAGGGGTTTTAGGTTCTATCTTGTGGGGATGTTTGTCATGGCAAGGTTGGATCTCTGTTGTGATTTATTTATTATTTGGATCTCTTGTAACTAAAATAGGATATAAATTTAAGAACCAAAAAGGAATAGCAGAAAAAAGAGGCGGAAGAAGAGGACCCGAAAATGTTTGGGGATCAGCGGCAACCGGATTATTTTTTGCAATTATGGTTAAATTGAATTTTGCTAATTTTATTTTTTATAAAATTGGTTTTGCTGCAAGTTTCTCTGCAAAATTGGCAGATACTTTTGGGAGTGAAATAGGAAAAAGATTTGGGAGTGATACATATCTAATTACTTCATTTAGAAAAGTCGATAGAGGTACAGAAGGAGGAATTAGTTTAGAAGGCACGATAGCAAGTCTATTAGGAGCAATATTTATGTCATCAATAATGCTGATTTTATCTATTATTACGACTAAAAATCAATTTATAATAGTTTTAATTTCTGGATTCTTAGCAACAATCTTTGAAAGTATTATTGGTGCCAAATTTCAGGAGAAATATAAATTAAGTAATGAATTTGTAAATGCTATTCAAACAAGTATTTCATCAATATTTGCTATCTTTTTCTTATTTCTAATTTAAATATTTATTTTTATTATTTCTTAGAAAATATTAGGATTCCTTCCATCTATTTAGAGTATCCCAACTTTTAAGACGTTGATAAATCCAAAGATGTCCATTTGAATTTAAGTGAATCCCATCTTCTGAGATCCAATTTTTGCTTCTAGGATCAGAGTATATTTCTTTAAAAGTTGGAAGAAATGGGACATTCTGATTAATACATACTTCTTCCATTCTTCTTTCATAAGAATGGCAAAAATCATTTGAATACCAAAGACATCCTGCAAAGGGCATTTTATTCTCATCAATGGGTGTTAGCCCAATCACAAAAACTTCTGTTTGGGATTTCATTTCGAATATTAATCTTTCTAATCCATACTCGAAGCCATTTATTTCTAATTGATGCCGACCGTTTTTTTGACCAATCGTTGGAGTGTCATTAAGGCCCACATTTAAAAGGATAGCTTTAGGCTTATTCCTTCTTGTCTCTCCTCTTGAGGACCATTCTTTTTCCCAACGAAAAGAGACCTTTTCAATTCCATCTCCTCTAACTCCTAGTTGATAAATAATTGGAGCATTTTTGATCCTTGCCCAATCTTTTCTAAGTCTTTCGCACCATCCTCCTCCTTCAGTATCTCCCCATCCATATACTGAACTATCTCCAATTACAACCAATTGTTTTGGTAAAAAAGGCACTAAATTCTTCAAAAATTAACTCACTTGATTAAAAACTTTCACTAAATAATCAAGTAAGATTATTTTTAATTTTACCATTTATTAATTCTCCAACTATAGCAATTGAGCTATAAGCTAACAAAATTATTATGACTTCTTCCCAGGCAAATGAACTCAATGATTCTTGAAGTTGCCAACCTAAGCCAACACTGCCAATTACTCCCAAAATAGCCGTTTCTCTGATAATAATGTCAGATCGGTAAGCGCAATATGCTAAGTAACTCCTTGATTGTTTAATAAATAATCCGAAAAGCCAACTAGACCTTTTTGCAACTCCTAACGATTTTAAGGCTATATATTCTTTATTCTCTTGGTTATATAAATTGTCTAAAAGTAATTTGCTTGTTATGGCAGCATTATGAACTCCTAAAGTCAAAGCTGCTAAAGAAATTGAAGGATTATTAAACATTAAAAGTATTAAAATTATTATAGGTGGGGGTATTAAACGAAACAGAAATGATATTGTCCTTATAATTGTAATTCCTTTTTTATTATTTAAAATTAATATAAAAACAGGAGGAAAACTTATAGTTATCCCTGTAGCTATAAGACTTAAAAGTATTGTGTCGAAAAATAGTTTAAGAAAATCATATGAAATAAAATTAGAGTTTGATATAAATATATTATTGATGAAGTTAAAAGATATTGTATTTTTATTTAATAATAAATAAACGAAGAAAGAGAAAGAAAATAAACTTATAGAAACTATAGATATCAGAAAAAGAATCAAGAATTTTTTTGAAATATTAAAGAGGTTTATTTTTTTTAATAGTTTTTGTGAAAGAATTATTAAAAAAGCTAAACCCCATAGATAAGTCCATAGGGTTCTGAAATTCAAAGTTTGAAAAGATAAAAATATACTTGTACCTATCCCTCCAATTCCAAACAATCCCAAAACCGCTGTACTTCTTATGGCACATTCTAAACGGTATAAACCAAAATTTTTTAAGGTTTCAATAACTGGAGACCATATTAAAGTGATTAAAGATGAAAACTTAATACCATTAATTTGTTCAATAGATTCAATACTTTTAAGACTAATATTTTCAATTTGCTCACTAAAAACTTTTGCATTAATAGCAATATAAGGAATGGAAATAGCTAAAATTCCAACTGAAAAATTAATACCATATAAATTCATTAAAATAAGTCCCCAAATTATTTCATGAATCGATCTTGTAATAGTTAAAGCTAGCTTTATAAATCTTTTAATAAAAATTGGCAAACTAAAGATTTTATAGAAAATATCGGAGGATAATATTCCAAAAATAATTCCAAATATAATACTTATAAGCCAACTAGAAAATGCAATAAATATCGTTTCAAATATTTTTTTTACTACTATAAGAATGATTTCATTATTAATTTCTGGATTAAAAGCAGAAATAATAAATTCTTTAAATAAGTCTATTCCTCCAATATGAAAATTAATTAAAAGTTCATAGCCTAAAGGAATGCAAACTAGTACTGGCAGAAATGTTATTGCAGTTGGATTTAATTTTAATTTATTCAATTAGCTAATAAATTTTGTTTATATGAAATCTTTTTAATTTATTTTTTCCTAAATCAAATAATATTTCACCATTTTTCATTCCAATAATTCTATTAAAACCATCTAATAAATCTAATCTATGCAAAGAGATTAAAGTTGTATTAGGCACTCTTATTTCTTTTTTATTTTTATTAATTAATAGTAAATTTTTAATGTTTGAAATTAGTTTAGGATCTAAATTATTAAAAGGCTCATCAGCTAGTAGGATTTCTGATTGTTGAATTAATGATCTTGCAATTGCGACTCTTTGCTTTTGACCTCCAGAAATTTTTCTAATGTTTTTCGAATAAATAGATTTCTTAAGATCACAAATTTGCATATATTTATGTGCTTGATTAAAAGAACTTATATTTAATAGATTTTTTAAAGCAAATAGAAAACTTTCTTTCCCGAGAAGTCCGCAATTAACATTTTGTTCTGCAGAGAGATCTTCGATTAATCTTAAATCTTGACAGATAGT
>Ga0209503_10001150_pt1 | contig 14048 bp, 11 predicted proteins | sample SouAtlMetagenome_2_FD_187448 | JGI IMG/M metagenome (GOLD analysis project Ga0209503, IMG submission 187448) | Marine eukaryotic phytoplankton communities from Atlantic Ocean - South Atlantic ANT15 Metagenome (SPAdes) (version 2) | ecosystem: Environmental > Aquatic > Marine > Oceanic | place... | reverse complement strand
AAGAAAGTACGCAGCTGCTTGTCTCGCCACCGGCAAACCCAGAAAGGAATTATAGCAATATACGGCGGGATCCGAGAAGGCAGAAACTGTCGTAGAAGGATTTTGAAGTCTATTTGATAGAATATCAATCGCTAACTTATTCTCTGCCATGCATAGTAAAACAAATCCATCGGGTGTTTCTGGTGTGCAGATCCTGTTCAGCCCCTTCAGAAAACTCAACAGGTATGGAGTCGCTGGTGACAATGCATTTCTACAGCGAGCCGAGACGACAAGATCGCCCCTAATTTCTTCATTCTTAGTGTATCCAGCATGCCGTGGATACAATTCTTGCCTGCCATCATAATTGCGCCGACGATCCCTAGATAATTTTTGTATCTTCCAGTACGAAGTGATACAAAAAAGAACCGTTGACAACACGGTAATGGAGCGTTCAGGCGAAAAATCAGTCGATGCGTTCCTCATTCGTATTGTTCTCGATATAAAAAAGCTAAAGCGTTTCTATTGATTAGGTTTGTAACGCGCTGATCAACTTTAGCATTGGTGCATTCAGGCGTTGACTCGTTATCAAAGCTAAAGCGTTTCTATTGATTAGGTTTGTAACGCGCTGATCAACTTTCGCATTGGTGCATTGAGGCGTTGACTTATCAAATTTCCATTCCATCAAAAAGACGTTGACACCAGTTTTCATTATTGAAAGGGATGGAGTTTTTCTTCTCCTTTCACGCATTGTTCATTCGTGAAGAGCGCGGCCCCAAAATCTGGGATACTTTTTTCTTTTTTCCTCTTGATTTCATCAACTTGAATGCTTTTCTTACCTTCACAATCCTCGTGGCTATATGGTGAGAGTTAGTCTCTCAATGCACTCTGAGTTTTATACGTGTCACAATCGCTTGTGATAGATTAGGACACAAGCGGATAATTCTTGGTGCACGTGTCAGTCAGATAGATTTTTGTTTTTGTATATTTCTTACTAGCAGCATATTTTTCTTCTCGTGCTGCGTTTTCTTATTCATAAACAATTTAGCTAGACAAAAGAAGCTCAGAGAGAGTTTTTTTTGCTTGATTAGTTAATTATTATCACATAACAGGTACACCACGGGTAGTATTTTCTAATGAACAAAATTGTTCAGACGGGAAGGCACGTTGCCAAGAATGAAGATTATTTCTCCCCCCTAATTTCAATGTAATCTTCTGGTGTCTTTTATTCTTTCGTATTGCCATTGCATTCCTTGAAGATATGACACCGGATTCAATCTGTACTTTTGTTTTTTTCTTTTGCCAACTGACGGCTTTTGTTTCGTTCTTTCAAGGCATCAATTGCGGCAGCTTGTCTTTCTTTCGCAGTCATCTCACTAGCACATTTCTTTTTTATTGAACCGAGTATTTCCTTCGAAGCGTTTTGCAAAAACGCAGGTAATGGTGGGGCTTTCAGCAGCGAAGTAGAAGTCTGTCTTGATGATACGCTCGATCCGTTCTCAGCATGTGGCATCAAAACGCTGGGAGATTCTCGAATGCTGCTAGTGCCTGTACTATCACCGTGCAATAAGAGACTGAACATCGCGTCTGATGCCTCCTTGTGACTCAAAACGGTGTACGATGAATTGTTTCTCATGAGTACACGTCCTTTCCAATCCTCCGTTATTGTGCAAACCAGATCGGAAGCAGTTTTTTGTCGGTCCTTATGGGAGAGAACAAGAAAACGTCCGCGTTCTAATTGCAACAAAATGCGCAGTCTGTTGTTGCCTAGAATGATTTTATCTGCCATGAGAGTCTTACAATCTTTTAGCAAGACAATATCAAGTCCTTCAAAGCTGGATACAACGGTTCCTGATTCTTCTTCGAAATTAATAGTCTTTGTTGATTCATCGAAATCAATATCTAAACTCGATATGGAGAAGTCTGGAATATTGCTCCTACGAATAAAGGATGGCTGCCTCTTCGAGGGCTGCATGAACGCAGTCAGAGGTTTAAACGCTTTTTTCTTGTCAAATAAGGATTCAAAACTGTTTGATCTGCGCAACAGGGATCTTGTTCGTCCTCTTTTCTTCCTATTGTTGAGTTCGTGATCCATATTTCGAAAACTAAAATTATTGACATCTTCGTCTAGCCCCTGAACGTCCACAGAGGACGTTATCGGAAGAGGTTCAAAAAGGTCTTCGTCTACTGCGTCGAGAGAGTTTAACACTTCGCCAAAAGCATTATTTGCATCTAGCATCATATTCGATGCAGATCGAGAGCGCCTAAGCCTTTGTGGGCGATAACTAAATTTGTTCCTGTCACTTTTCATTTCTGGACCATATCCAATAGCCTCTAATAACTCATCTGGTTCGAACAAAGTGTCGTCGAAGTTCGTCGTATCGACTTTCGCATTACCAACCGGTGCACTTACTGCGCGATCATACATGGTCAATTCAAATCGCAATCAGAGGATCGAGAGTGTAGTTTCAGTCAACTGTATAAGATTGTAATCAATGGAGTTTCAGAAACTCAAAATACTAACACACGAAGAATGGGAAGAGCTTTTGAGTTGTCGTTGAATTAATTTTTATGCAATCTATCTGTTGTTTTGGAGGTTGCGTCCGTTTGACAGTAAATAATGTCAGGATCGGAACTCTAGTTGTAGTAGTACAAAGTAGCGTAACGAACATTGCACAGGAAACTTCCTGAGCATTCACCCGAACCCGCAGCATTGCGCGCCCCTTCAGAAAATCCGTGTGTCGTTTTCCCTGCTCCCCTGTTTGTCGGTATTCTCAGTCAAAAAAACTTGCCTTGGGGTCATCTCCCCCACCATTGGAGGGCAAACTCAAGGGCAGATGTTAAAATGCCCTTCTGGCTTACATGAGCACATCCAAGGCATTCATCCTCCACACACCTGCCAATAAGAGGTTTGCCCTTGTGGCTGCCCAAATGGCCAAAGGGCAGGGCACACAAGGGGCAAGGGGGTTTGCCAATGGCATGGCATATGGGCGCCAGGGCATTGGCACCAACGAATTGGGGTGTTCGGTGCAACTCCAAGCTATTCGCCCATGGGGAGAAAAGTGTGGGTGAAAATAAATCTTTTTATGATTAATACAGTTACGTCAATTTACCACCTCACTTGCCCAAGGCGAGCATTCAAAAGCTCCGTGATGCATTCCAAGGAGCATGCGTGCTTTTCATCACTTGATTTTTCTAAATATGAATAAAGTATCTGATGATGTGCAGCCTCTCATCACTCTCATATCATCGTCTAAATAAGACAAGTCGAGCCTGTTAACGGGTCCAAGTGACTTCCAATGATCTGCTCGAGTAGAAGTTCCTCCGTACGTTACTCTATCAGGCTCAACTTGTAAAATCACAGTCAGTTGGCCTGTAAACAATGAAACGCTTTTTTGAAGATCCCATAAACCATTCACAGAGACGTCGAAAGAAGCAATAGCAGGAGTTACTTCGATTCTCTCTTTGTACTCCATGTCACTCAAAAACTTTGTCGCTTTCAATTCCTGTCGTACACCACCAAATTTCCCATTGGGCCAGCTTCCACCAATGCCACTTAGTCCCTGGTTGAACTTCATAGCAGATGAACTTGTGTATATAAGTTCCCAATTCCCTGCAAGATCAAAGCGCTCAACATTCCCTTCCTTAGCCACAATCATATTCGTAGGCTGTTTTTCAAGAACCTGCACAATATTGTTGATTTGTTTCTGGTCGGCTTCAGACGCCCCAAAACCGCACGGTTCCTCGTCTTCTTCCAAGACAATATCAATGAAAGCAAGGAGATCGTCTTTAACCCTTTGATTTAGTGATGAATCTATTTGAGCGGGAGCAGGAGCAGTAGGCACAACCTCTTCCGCATCGTCATCGTCGTCGATTTCCTCAAACAGAGTATCGATCTCGTCATATAGTTGAAGAAAGGCATCTTCCGTGAGTTTTCCAGAAGAATCGGCTGTTGAAAATTTATCATAGATCTCTTGTAATTCGGATTCCAAAAGTTCTCCATCGTCCAACATTTCTTTGAGCTCTGTCCATAAGTTTAATTCTTCTTTTCCAACTAGATTATTTTCGTTAGCAAGCTGTGAGAAAAGGACTCCGGGTGGCATATCGCCCTCAACAACCATCGCTCTGGGTGGAGCGGCTGTCGCAGATGGTTCCTCCGTTTTGTTGTTGTCGTCACCGTCTTCGTCATCCTCATCATCTAGAACAAACAAATCATCGAGTGCCACGTTAAACGACGAAAATCCAACAGCATCCATCATTCCATCTTCCTTTTTGACAGCATTTCCCCACAACTCCTCGAATTCGTCTTCCCCAAGAAGCCCTTCTTCAAATAGACTTTCAATTTCCTCCCACCCCTTCATCTTATCCTTTGATATTAGTCCGCTATCATCACAGATGGATTTAAATGCATTTGATAGCTCTTCGTCAAGTCCATTGTCATCAACAGCTACTAATGGAGTCTCGGTGATCGGAGGTTCACTGATGCTACCGTCAACATCTTCATCTTCGTCCTCAAATAAATCATCAATGTCGCGGTAAATTTGTACAAACGAATCTATATCTGCTCGAGAAGAATCGTCGGAAGACTTCAGTACTGCCTCCCAAATTTCGTCCATTTCGGATGGCAAGAGATCTTCGTCGGCCTGCAGAAACAACACGAGATGAGAGAACCGTCGGTCAATTGCAATTCATTTGTTCTTTGGTTGATTTACAAACCACGGATACGAACAAACGACCCAACAAAATGTAACTGAATCAAAAACTCACCAGCATACTATCAAAGGGGGGCATCGACTCAAGCATTTTTCTGTCAATACGTGAATCCTCGTCGCAGTACTTCTTAAAAAGTTCCCGAATCTCCTGGTTGTCTCCCGTTGCAGTAACTTGAGACGACATCGATAGTACCACTGGGGATATAGATGTGATGTGGCAAAAGCCATCCCTCTGCTGCTGATTTTCGTACTTATCCGAGACCAAATGCGTCGAAGAGCAACTGGTTCGGAAATTATGATTGCATGATGCAAGAAAGGCATCACACGGAGAAACCAAAACCAACACCACGCCTAACAGTAATGCAGAGCATCGATTGTGAGCTTTCATCATTTGAAACAACAATCGTGCTATCAGATATATTTTGCTCGTCTTCCCTCAAAGTGAAAACCTCCGCTTATAAAGTACCCAGCAATAGTAGTGAACAAGGTTTAACCCATCAAGTAATAGAAGACTTTAAGCTGCTGTCGTCGTGTCCGTAATTCTAGAGTGAGAAAAATTTTATTTTGTATTCCAGCTGTCGAGCTGCGTCACAGCACAATTGTTGCACTGATTCATTCGATTCGATCCAAGGTGAAAACAATCCCACTCTTGAGCCATTGCTGCCAGGCAGGATATGGACAATACCAGTGCAGTAGGTGTCAATGCCAGAAACAGGGATGGTGGGGGGAGAGGCATATGCCCGGAGGTGGGATGATATGTTTGAGCATTTTGTTGGTCACTTGGGAGGGGTCTGCAACCAAACAACCCTCTTGCCCACACACCCCCACACCCCCAATCATTGCAACTCCCTCTCTGAAACCATGCAAAATGAAAAGCTTAAAATACCTTTCACCATTGGTTGAGGATGTGATGAAATCCTTTGGCGACACAGCATCTTGGATCCAACTTGCTCACATAGTAGGATGGCAACTTGAGATGGATCATCTCAATTTTTACACGTGTGACTACGACAACTGTGTTTGATCAAGAGGCTTATTTATTAATGAATTTTCATACCTTACCGTTTTACGTTTGCGTACGTAATAAATGTGATGCTGTAAAACCACCAAACCACCAATTTTCATTTGCATGCGATTGCATACGTAACAAGGGAATTTCTCTTGCCAAGAAAGGTATTCATGATCGGATTGTAGCTACTTGTGATCGGAAAGCGAGTACAGGACAAATTCCTAAACATCGCATCATCCTTTTTAACCACAATGCTATATCATCCTTTTGCCATTCTCTACCAACATTAAACAACAAAGATGAATTTGAAGAAGGTCTCGAAAACAATCAAAGCGAATATTACTGGCATTGGCGGATCGAGAGACAAGTTGTATACAGCAGCTGATTCGATAGACGTCACAACAGAAAATCAAAATGAACGCGCCGTAAATAATAATAATAATTACATTGGCCCGCTGCACTCCCAGAGTAATCATATTTTTTTAAACGTTCGAGAGGAGTGGAAGTGGGTGATGGAAGACATATGTGCACGAAATAGTGGGGATCTCAGTACAATAACTCGGGTCGACGAAACGCGTGATCTTCCATCAGGAAAGCTCGCATCGGTCGCAACACACGCTGCCGCTAGCCATCCAAATAATAATAGAAGTAGTCGCAGAAGGAATCAAAAGAACACTGCGATGACAGATGCAAATTGCACACTAAGAGTTGAGATCATTTCGAATACTAGGACGCATAGTGACAACTTTCGTCCCTGGACTCTGCAAGTCTTTCATTGCACCTCTCAAGCATTTGATGGTTTGGATGACAAAGATGAATTGGCTCGCACGCTGAAACGTTGTCGATGCGAAGACCTGGATATTTCACCTCCGTCCCAACTGATCAATTGGGATGTGACGAAGGTAAATTGCAATTAGTGTATTAACAGACTGACAGAATATATTGAACCGGCAACGAGAGATAGGTCGCACCGGAAATGACAAAAGTTCTAACTTTATGTATTACTCTATTTTTTCCGTTTTTGATATGTATGGTGCATATTCCATTCGAAACTATGATCCTAATTGGAACAGGAGGAATGCAAGAATTTGGTGGGAGATTCGTTACCGTGTTTGAAAGAAGAAAACCAAATTGATTCGACTTCAAAGCGTATTGCAGTCTTGAAGGAACCTATGGGAAGTCGCGGGACCGGAGTATTCTTTGTTCGAGATGCCGACGAGATACATAGCATTATAGACGAACATCGTCAGCGAGCTGTATCAGAAAATGGATTTTTGGATAACTTGATAGACAAAAAAGGACGAATCCCAAGTTGGGTTCTACAGGCTGAAGTGAAGCCTTGTCTTCTCATTCGTGATCGACGCAAATTTCATATTAGAACTTACGTGGTATGTGTGGAATCAAATGCATTGCTAGACGAGCCTCTCGATGGCGAGGAAGAAGAAGATCTGATGAAAACCTATATTTACAATCGACATGAAATTCGAATAGCAGACGAACCACTTGTAGCTTCCGAGCATGAACAATCGGGTGAACGAAGCAGGGGCGCGCACATCACGGAAACTTTTGATCGAAAACTGCTTCAAGATGAGCCCGAGCTAGTCAATCGGAACCTTGGTGCAAAGGTTGAATCTTTTGTAGCTAAAACATTTGATGCTTTATGTCCAGATATGGAACGAAGAATCGTTATGAGCGCTGAGGCACTGGAAGGAGAGAATGAAAATAGTCGTGGATGCATGGTGCTTCCTCACAAGTTTGCCATTGCAGGTCTAGATTTGATGCTAACGGAAGATGAACGAATATATTTGTTGGAGGTAAATGTAAACCCTTCAGCACCTCCGCAAGAATCGGTCCCGAAAGAATTTCAAAACCACTTGATTGGGTTTTTCCGCGACACAATGGAGTTGGTAGCATCAAGCGGATCATACGACAGAAATAATTTCATTTCCACTCGAACCATTCTCAAGCGATAGCGATACATCGATGATCACGTATAGAAATATGATGCAATGCAACTAAGTAGCGCGAGTAACGAGAAATCACCTCATAAATCAGATTACAAAAGCTATTCATATTTGACATCTGTTATTCTTCAACTCGATATCTTACTAGAAGGTGCTCTCGATGTTGAGCGATAAATGAATAAGGGAAGCAACATATTGATTAGGAAGTCGCCTGGTATTTCTTCATCGAATTGATAGCATCAGCAGGACAGGCTAGCTAAGAAAATGATACGACTACTGCAAAATGATATGACTTTTATTTAGCGCCTCTCGGATCACTACGAGATAAATCACTTCTACAGAGTCGTTTTAGGCCTCTACGGCTTCATCAAAAACATATTCGATCTCACTTGTGGCCCGTATCGCTCCAGATAAAATAGACGTTGCGACATCATTTCCTGCCGATACCCCTGATTCCACTGCCCCATTCAGGGTTGCAGTTGCCATATGATCTCCGCAAACATGGAATCCATTGGGTAATTCTTTTCCATAAAAGCTGGTGCTCGACCTACTACCATTGAACGATGCAGGCAATGGCCCGTTGAATTGAGCAGGCTGAGCCTTCGGAATCTAAAAACATAAAACAAAAATGATGAGAGGGCTCCGAGTCAAACATAGTTCATTACAAATACGATCCTGATTTGCAATTTTTCTTCTTACATAAAAAATTTTCTTTAGCTCCCACTTTTCCTTGATGTCGTTCTTTTGATCGGCAAACCATGTTCCTAGTTGACGCCGGACTGCCCGGTCTAGTTGATCGGGACTGTCCCTATAACGATACATAGCATCGCTTAGCACGGTTACACTACATAAATTGTATCCTTCTGGTGCGTAACCCTCATTGACTACGGATGGAAAGCAAACGTTGTTGACGGGATCATCATTTTCTTTTGTCATTCCATTCAAAACAAGAATTGGCTCTTCTACAGGTGCTGGTCCCTCAAACCCATAATAGAGACAACCAACCGACCGCTGCGTTTGGTCAGGTTCCTTTTTCAGGGATTCGAATCCTTTGATATTGCTGATAATTTTCTTGGCAATCTGACCGTCAGTTGCCACCACTACCGACGATGTCTTGTAGCACCGTTCATCATTACCCGTACCTTGAAGAATAAAGTCGGCTTCCTCTTCCCGGGGAGTAATCTTTGTTACAGGGGTGTCAGTAAGGATTTGAACACCTAAAGAGTCTGCTTTGGCAACAAGTTGATTGGTTACTGCCACCATTCCTCCCTTAGGAAGGGTTGCGGATCCATCCGAGAACATTTTGAAAACGAATGAAAACATTCTCGAGGATTGTTCTGGAAGTGGAGCGAGATAAATCCCCTCCAAAAAAGGTTTCAGAAACGTGTTAATGAAATTGTTGGAAAATCCCCAGCGTTCAACTAAGGCAGTTTGTGTGTCCGTTTCCGGTTCGGAAAAAATTGAGTCTATAGAACTCAGACGAACATTAAAAACTAACGGCAATACCTTTACTTTGTCGATCAATGTTCCAATGGGAGATAGGACTGAGTCAAAGATATCTTCTGGATTTCGTAGTGGGTCTGCAACACGAGCAAGTGACTTTCGCCCTTTAAGTTTCACGAATGCGCCTGGTAAAAATCGCTTCAACTCGAGAGCTTTGTAATTGAGCAGTTTCTTCACAGCTGGGTATTCTTCAATAAAGACTGCAAATCCCTCATCGAGGACGAATCCATCTTTTGTAGTTTCCGATGTCACGCGTCCACCACATTTGCTGTTTGCTTCAAGTAGGACAATTTGCTTGTCTTCGCCTTTCTTTTTGAAAGCCTCGGCAGCAGTAATAGCAGCAGCAAGGCCGCTGATTCCTCCTCCGACGATGACAACATCCGCTGACATGACGTTCTCCTTATTATTTCCAAGCGACGGCAGATTGCTGAACAATCCATCACTCACATAGTCGTTTTGTTGTGTATTGAATATACCCCTTGGCCCTGGAGCATTCTCCTCAACTGCACTATCAACATCTTCGTCATCCTTCCCACCAAATCCAAACCATTTCAAATCAAGTTTTGTCCTACTCGTAGAGGTTCCACTCCTGGAATTTAAGTTTGTCGAGGGCGCGAAACTCTCAATACCTGTGATTTGTACTTGCCAACACAACAAGAACATTGAAGCAGAGAGGTAAACCATGTTGGATAAAATTAATTTCATGGTAGGATCTTTTAAATATGGTTTGCGGTTGCAATGAGAAATAGAAAAAGATCAAATCGTTGCTCATTTCATCAGAAGCTTACACACATCATCACTGTTGATGACTCATTGGAGTTTGGGCTAAATCAGCTCTTTGAAAAATCTCGATATGCATGCATACGTATAAATGACCGCTATAATACCTACAAATCATAATACAGCAAACAACTATCGGCTTCAGTTGTCAGAGGACTTGTCATTTGTATCAATGAGGAGACTGAAATGGTCTCTCGCAATATCACATGAATTGGAATCCTCTAACGGAGGTGTGCCTAGTTGGGCCTTCTTATTTCTTATGAAGTGAACCCATCACGAGACACTTCTATCCGCGCACACGCACTAGCTAGAGGAGGCAACTTTTGTACTAATGTGTGGAAAATATGAAGTTTCGATCGAAAGTTGTTTGATCAAAAATATATTGTTTACTATTAGCGAAGGTGTATTTATCGTTCATTCCAAAGATAAATTAGATTGCGTCTGGCTTTGCATATTGCGTCACACCTGTTTTGGAATTGTAGTACCAAGATTCTCCATTCCCCATGTTGGTTACGACGTTCCAAGAGCTTTCTGGCCCTCCCGTTCCAGGAGGTGTAGATGACGCGAGATTTTTGAAGGGTAAAGGTGGAATCAGATCAGATGCTATCCGAACATTTGCAACGCCAGCCTTATCGGCGGCGATATCCACGTCAAGGTGTGTCTTTAGGCCAACCTTTCCACCGACATTAACTTCAACGTGTCCCTCGGTCGCCCCCTTGATAGCCTTAATCTTGTCCTGTGGGGCAGAGATCACTACGGAGGGAGGAGATTTGAGCTCTCTGACAGCCTTTGCGTCGAGCTTGGTGTAAGTCCCTGAAATAATGCTCCCAACGACGGGAATTTCTTTCACTTGAATGCTGATTGTGCTTGGTGGAAGTCGATCAACCATAATCTGAGCTGCCCCACTACCATCGGCAGCAAGAGCAGGTGCTACAGGTGCCCCAACTGTCAAAAGAACTGCCAATGCAGCTGCTGCAGTGGCTTTCGCAGTAGCCGCGATGGGATTGGAGGGAGGCAACACAGCAGGCGTTGATTTGGGTGTTTGAAATGCCGAAACATCACTGCAAGCCCAGCACAAAGTCCAGATGACGATGACCGACTTTAATGCTGCTGCAAATGATAATTGTTTATTGTTGATGTTCATCATGGTTGATATAGCAAATGAAAATAGTTATATTTCAGATTCCTAAAGGAGCAGTTGAATCTGATTATAATTTTTACTCGATGTTTTATTGAAGTTCAGCATCGAGAATCGATAATACACACGTTTCTTCTATTTTCGGACTTTTCGAAATGGTATCTTTTTCCATGAAAATGCTCGAGGCGCGATTGCCACGCTTATCACGTAAATTCCACGTTTCCCTGCTGGAAGACAGAGTTAGGGTTTTTTATTCGAGCGACTCGAGCAAACTAACAGCGCAGCAGATCGTGGGAGAAAACTGCTGCCTACGGAGAATGAGGGAGCACCAATTTTTAAAAAGAATGAGTTCATGTGGTGAAGAAAAAGGAGGAATGTTCGTACACATGTCCAGTTCTGAGGGCCTTGTTAACACCGTGAATGAATGATGTTGCTCTTGATCATCTGAAAACTCTCTTGTCACGCATAAAAATCGGCAGAATACAGAGATGACCATTCGGTTGGACGCAGTCCGATCATTCGGGAGGAATTTGAAAGAATGGTGTCGACTGACCGTTCCCTTGGCTTGTGTGGCTCGGTATTTATCCAATCGGCCCATCGATTGGTTCCTCTTCTGGATTGGATGGCAATTTCTTCGGAGATTTACCGATCATACGTTCTGTAAAAGAGATGAGAGTAATGGAGTGGATTTTGACGACGACCATTCCAAACGCAGGAATAGCAAAGATAACAGAAATTACGATTTTTCAAAACCAATTGCTGCAATGCGGGTTTCTTCAACGATTGGAGTCTCCCAGAGTATGATGACATCATTACCTTCTGCATTATTATCAAATATAGCTTGTTATTTACATCCTCGAGACGTGATTGATCTCGACGCAATCCTTCGGTCTGGTGTGGGCATCCAAACACGCGCCCATTACGACATTTCTATTGGTCACGAAATATGGAAACAACTCTGGTATCGAGATTACGGAGACGTGCTGCTGCGATGGAAGATCTCGCGAGAAGCATTTTGCCGATCTTTGATAAAATCGTCACCACCCTCGACCAAGGTTTCAAACTACGACAACGATGACGATAGCTCTAGCTGCATCGCTGATGAATACTTAGAAGAACAGCTCTCAAAACGGCTAGACGAACTTGCGATGGTTTCAATGCGGACAACAATGAAAGATTTTTATTTTATCTTTGGAGAATGCTATATTGATTATATCTTGGCCAGGAAAAACACCCCAGACGAATGCTATTTGGGTTTGCATGGGCATGTTTTTGATTTTACAGATTTTGCAGAATATCATCCCGGTTTAATCGAACCGATACTGAAAGAATGTGGCGGTGATGCGACGCATTTCTTCGAGGACATACCCCATTCATCGGCAGCTCGAAATATAGCTCGGAGGCTTTGTGTCTTAGTAGATCACAGCGTTATTGATTACGACGACGAGTTCAATTCTAGTTGCAATCGATATTGTGGCTTAGAATTTGTGCTCACCGACGATTCGTTATTGGAAACGAAGAGCATGTTAAGATCGTCCAACACACGTCCACCCCCTCCAACATCTTCTTCTAAAAACGATGGGGCACGACAAAAAAGTAATTGGATGTCTCATATAGTCCCCCGCCGTCGACAATTGCGACGGCATCCAACTCTGGAGCGGATACGGACCCGATTCCTACAAGACCAGCATCGACATGAACGGCAACAACTTTTTTCGCGAGATGTCGACACTCAAGTGGGACATAGGTCATCCATTGTCACCATGACAACCGAGTTCATTTCATCATGTACGCCGTTTTGGAGTGAACAGAAATCACGCCTCTACTACGACCCTCTCCGACAAGAGTGGGTGCGATGGTGCCCCGATAATAGCACATGTTTGACATGATGTACACATAGTATACCATGTGTAAAATGCTTAAACACAGTATTTGTCTCCTTTTGCTTTGGCCTATGCTCATATGAAATACTGAAGCAAATAACATGCAAAAAATCCATCTATATATACTTCGTTCATGCCGACGGCTCTTCGGTGAAGCGAAAAATTACATCTAATACTAAATTCGTGGAATTCATTGGACTCAATTCTGGATTCTAATTTTCCCACGATGTCTTTTTTCTTATAGTCGAGATGCTTCTACTGGGTCCACAGCACCCTCTTTCTCTGCAAGTTTCTCTTTGTCCTTCTTATCCTGGTAGATTTGATACGACGCAAAATCATCGTAGTATCCGGCGTCGGTGACATGTTTTCCCCTGCGTCTACAGCAAACCATGTAGCAGCAGCAACACAAGATAGCGGATAAGACTGATGCCAAGACAATCCCGGCTTGGGCTGCAGATGGCATCGTCTGAAATCCTTCCGCTTGTGATGGTGTTACATACGTATTCCAGTGCAGCTTACAGTCAACCAACAAGGTACTGTCATCTGTATAACCATTTCGAACTTTTAGAGTAGAAACGCCAGACCAACCTGTCGCGAACCACATCGTAATGTCATCATCATCGAATGGAAGAGTGTAAGGAAGATTGAAATAGTGCATTCCATCAGAGTAGGGGCATTCCGTGTCCGAGTTGTTATACGATGTGATCCCATTCCCACAAAAGTCGATTGGGAATGCCTCGAAGAGATTGTATTCAACACTCAATAGTCTCAAATTTGCTGACGCATAACCGGTGCCGTTGACACTATACTTGTACAGTTCGTTGTATTGCAGAGAGCCTTCTAATCTTATTTCCTGTCCAAAGGAGCATCTATTGCTTTCACCGTTTTGACATGTCATTTTTACATCATCGGTGACAGCAAATGCAGGGAGACTTTCATCGCATTGAAGTCTATTGAATGAAATATCCAATGCTCCTGTAGAACCAATACACGCCGAGGTGACGAGCAAGATCAAGAATCCCGACAAAGAAGACTGAGATACCATTGTTAACGTTTCTATTAAAATGTAATGCTTATAAATGA
>Ga0209503_10001146_pt1 | contig 14089 bp, 14 predicted proteins | sample SouAtlMetagenome_2_FD_187448 | JGI IMG/M metagenome (GOLD analysis project Ga0209503, IMG submission 187448) | Marine eukaryotic phytoplankton communities from Atlantic Ocean - South Atlantic ANT15 Metagenome (SPAdes) (version 2) | ecosystem: Environmental > Aquatic > Marine > Oceanic | place... | reverse complement strand
AAACCGACGATAAGGGCGAGAAACAACAGGAGAGACTCCGAACGCATGGACATGGCAAGGTAAACTTGCGGTCCGGGCCGAAGGCGACGCCCAGTGCAAAAAATCCCCTCCCGAGCCGGGGAAAGAAGGAGGCCATTGGGAACCCCGGGGCGCTACCTTCGCCCCGATGTCCAAGCAAAAGCCCACCCGAATCGGCATCTCATGGGGAGACCCCCATGGAATCGGTTCCGAATGCATCCTCAAGGCGTTCGATGATGCGCGCCTGTTTGAAGACCTTTTGCCCGTTGTATACGGCCATGGCGAAACCTTGCGCCGACAGGCTGCACAGTTCGATGTGACAATCGAAATCCACGACATCGAGGATGCGGCAGACGCCAAGCCCGGTGCCTTGTGCTGTGTGAACATTACCCCCCAGGCCGTCGTGCCCGATTGGGGTCAGCCCCACCCCGACGCCGGAGAATTTGCCAGGCTCAGTTTAGAAGCCGCGGTGAAGGACCTCGCCTCAACCAAAGTGGACGTCTTGGTCACCGCACCCATCAACAAGGACACCATCCAAAGTGGGCAGTTCAAGTTTCCCGGACATACAGAGTACCTCGCGGACAAAGCTGGTGTAGAGGACGTCCTGATGATATTGGCTTCGGATACCCTGAGGGTTGGTGTCGTGACCGGTCACGTCGCCCTGAAGGATGTGGCATCCAGCCTTTCCAAGGACCGCATCGAGCGCTATGCCACCCTGCTCCATGAGAGTCTCGAACGGGACTTCGGTTTGGCGACACCCCACATTGCGGTCCTCGGGCTCAATCCACATGCAGGGGACAACGGGCTCATTGGTGAAGAGGAGAAAACCATCATTGCGCCGGCCGTTCGGTCCCTCAAAGAAGCGGGCATAAAAGTCAGCGGCCCCTTCGGAGCGGATGGATTTTTCGGAAGTGGTGACTTCAAGCACTTTGACGGGGTCTTGGCCATGTACCACGATCAAGGCCTTATCCCGTTCAAGAGCCTGAGCTTTGGCCAAGGTGTGAACTTCACCGCAGGCCTCCCCATCGTCCGGACGAGTCCCGATCACGGCACCGCATTCGACATCGCAGGCAAAGGACAAGCCGATGGACAGAGCCTGAGGGCTGCTTGCTGGATGGCGGCTGACATCAGGAATCACCGCCAGGCGCACCGAGAAATGACCGCCAATCCGCTGAAAACAGCCCCACCTAAAGGGCGAGAGCGGGAGCGCTTCTAACCGCACCGCCAGGGGCTCCTTCGTTTGCACCGAAACCCGTACCTTTGCCCCCCCTCAAGCCGGGGTAACGCATGCGCGGATCTGCAGAGTTCGAAATTCCCTACACGGGATTGGGTCTCGGAAGACACGCATTCAACTTTCAGCTTGACGGGGCGTTCTTTAAAGAATTCGAACCCACAGGTCTGGTCGACGCCGAGATAAGCGCAGAGACCGAACTCGACCGGTTCGATGAAATGATGCACTTCGACGTCCGCGTCACTGGAACCGTTCAAACGGCCTGTGACCGCTGCGATGCTCCGATGTCGGTTCCTGTGGACCACCGCACCAGATACGTTATCAAATTTGGCGCGTCAACCCACAAAACGGACGACGACATTCTGGTGCTCGGCCCTGCCGAACACCTATTGGACGCGAGGGAATTCCTGTACGAATCCACGATGTTGGGCATGCCGTTGAGGCGGGTTCACGAAAACATTGAAGATTGTGATCAGGAAGTTGTGCGCTGGTTGACCGGATCAGTGGATGACGCGCCCGATGAAGTGCAAGAGGAGGAAATGGATCCACGTTGGGCTGCGTTGAAGGGGCTCAAATCGGACGAGGACGAGAAGAAGGATTGAGGAGGACCCAGACGAAACAGAAATACACCCACCTGAAAGGCTTCGGCCCAACGGAACAACCACAAGACCATGGCACATCCCAAGCGACGCCAAAGCAAGACGCGCTCACGCAAGCGCCGGACACACTACAAGGCAGAAACGCCAAACGTGTCGACGTGCACCAGCACGGGCCAAGCCCACATGTTCCACCGCGCCCACTGGTATGAGGGGAAGCTCTATTACAAGGGCCGTGTGGTGATGGAGAAGGAGTCGGCTGAGGCCTGACCTTTCGTCCAAAAGGCAACCAAAATTTTTGAAAGACCCGCCCGGCCATGGCCGTCGCGGGTTTTTCCACATCCGGTAGTGACCGCTTATGCCCACAGTGTATGATGCACTGTCCCGTCGGGGCATATTTTCGGCGCTTCTTCCAAACCGGTCAAAGAACTCCACATCGCCATGAGCTCTCCCCAAACCGCTGCCATTACCGCCGTTCAAGGCTGGCTACCCGAGGACATCCTCTCCAATGCCGACCTCGAAAAGATGGTGGACACCAATGACGAGTGGATTCGCACCCGCACTGGAATCAGCGAGCGTCGCATCCTGAAGGATCCAGAAAAAGCGACCTCCGACATGGCATCAGAGGTCATTAAAGGCCTCTGCGATCAACGTGGCATATCACCTGAAGAGGTGGACCTCGTCATCGTCGCGACTGTCACACCGGACATGTTCTTTCCCTCCACCGCACAGTTGGCCTGCTACAAATCTGGCGCGAGCAATGCCTGGGGCTTTGACCTCAGTGCCGCCTGCAGTGGATTCCTGTTTGCCCTTCGCACGGGCTCTCAATTCGTAACCAATGGCACCCATCAAAAGGTGATCGTCGTTGGCGCCGACAAAATGAGCAGCATCGTGGACTACACAGACCGCACGACATGTGTCTTGTTTGGAGATGCTGCAGCCGGTGTTTTGTTGGAAGCGGATGAAAGTGGCAAGACCGGAATCCAAGACGCCATCCTCCGCAGCGACGGCGCCGGCGGCCAATACCTCCGAATGCAAGCCGGCGGGTCCCTAAGGCCTTCCAGTCACGAAACGGTGGACGCCAAGCTTCACTATATCGAGCAGGATGGACGACCGGTCTTTAAAGCGGCCGTGACGTCAATGGCAGACGTGAGCTACGAAATCATGGAGCGAAACGGCCTGTCAGCGGACGATGTTTCATGGCTCGTTCCCCACCAAGCCAATCTGCGCATCATCGATGCCACCGCCAACCGCATGGGACTGGGTCGCGAAAAAGTGATGATCAACATTGAGAAATACGGCAACACCACTGCCGCCACCATTCCACTGTGCCTTTGGGAGTGGCGGAACCGCCTGACACCGGGCGAAAACATCATCCTCAGCGCCTTCGGAGGCGGCTTCACATGGGGCAGTATTTGGCTCAAATGGGCCATGGAACCCGAAGTGTAATGTCACAAATCCCCGGAACCACCGAATTACCGGTTACCTTGGCCCATTGGAAATCTCGGATCAAACCAAATCATTGACCATGACCCAGGACGAAATCCAAGACCTCATCAAGTTCGTCGCCAAATCTGGCGTGAATGAAGTGGAGATCGAACGCAAAGACTTCAAAATCACCATCAAGAGCTCTGGCACTCCCAATAAGCGTGGAAAGGCCTCAGCTGCGGCCGAGCCTCAGCCGGTGCACATGGCGGTCCCCGCCGCCATGCCAATGCAGATGCCGATGCAAGCGGCAATGCCTGCTGCGCCAGCTCCAGCGCCAGTGGCAGCTCCCGCACCAGCCACTCCGCCAGCCGCAACGGCCACGGAAGCGCCGGCAGCCGATACCAACCTCATCGAGGTCAAGAGCCCGATGATTGGCACCTTCTTCCGCAAGCCGTCCCCAGACAAGGACAATTTTGTGGACGTCGGATCAACCGTCAAGGCCGGAGATACGGTTTGTGTCATTGAAGCAATGAAGCTCTTCAACGAAATCGAGAGCGAAGTTTCCGGCCGCATCGTGAAGATCCTGGTTGATGACAACAGCCCGGTCGAATACGACCAGCCTCTTTTCCTCGTGGAACCCGCCTGAGCCTGACGGCAAGGCCCATCGATTCTCGACATGTTCAAGAAAATCCTGATCGCCAACCGCGGTGAGATTGCCCTCAGGGTCATCCGCACCTGCAAGGAAATGGGCATCAAGACCGTCGCAGTGTATTCCACTGCTGACGCCGAAAGCCTTCATGTGCGTTTCGCAGATGAAGCCGTTTGTATCGGACCAGCCCAAAGCGTCAAGAGCTACCTCAACATCCCCAACATCATTGCGGCGGCGGAGATCACCAATGCGGATGCGATCCACCCGGGATATGGTTTTCTATCTGAAAACGCCCAGTTCTCGCGTGTGTGTGGGGAAAATGACATCAAGTTCATCGGTGCCTCGCCGGAGATGATTGAGGCCATGGGGGACAAGGCCTCCGCCAAGGCCACAATGAAGGCCGCCGGCGTGCCGACCATCCCGGGCAGCCCTGGCATCTTGGACACGCTGGACGATGCACTCGCATGGGCCAAGAAAATTGGCTACCCCGTCATGCTCAAAGCAACCGCAGGCGGCGGAGGGCGGGGCATGCGCGTTTGTCACAACGACGAGGACACAGTGGATGCGTGGGACACTACCCGCCGCGAAGCCGGTGCAGCCTTTGGAAATGACGGCATGTACATGGAGAAGTTCGTGACGGAGCCCCGCCACATCGAAATCCAGATTGCCGGAGACAAGAATGGAAAATGTTGTCACCTCTCCGAGAGGGACTGTTCCATTCAGCGACGACACCAAAAATTGGTTGAAGAGACCCCTTCACCGTTCATGACCGACGACCTCCGAGAGAAGATGGGTCAAGCAGCGATTGCTGCAGGTGAAGCTGTCAAATACGAAGGTGTCGGCACGGTGGAATTCCTCGTCGATGCCGACCGGAACTTCTACTTCATGGAGATGAACACGAGGATCCAAGTCGAGCACACCATCACCGAGGAGGTGGTCGATTACGACCTCATCAAGGAGCAGATTAAACTCGCCCACGGCGATTCTATTTCTGGCCGGAACTATTACCCCAAGATGCACGCCATCCAGTGCCGCATCAACGCCGAGGACCCCGACCGGAACTTCGCCCCGAGCCCGGGCACAGTCACGGACTACCATGGACCGGGTGGTCACGGCATCAGAATTGACACCCACGTATACGCTGGCTATCGCATCCCTCCGCATTATGACAGCATGGTCTCCAAGCTCATTGTGGTTGCACAGACCCGGAAAGAGGCCATCACCAAAATGCAACGGGCACTGGACGAATACATCATCGAAGGGGTCAAGACCACCATCCCTTTCCACCAGCGGCTGATGCGCCACGAGCGCTTCCGCAGCGGAGACTTCACCACGAAATTCCTTGAAGAGGAAACGGTCTGATTTCGCGAAAGAAAACAATGAAAAAGGGGCCCTGCCGGGCCCTTTTTCATTTCAGCCCTTGAGCTTGTCAGCGATGGCCGTCGTGCTTTTCCCTGGCACCAAGTCGATGGTGGTCACACGACCCCCAAAAGCCCTCACTTCGGCGCTGCCCACAATGTATCGGGGGTCCTCAGGGTTGGTTGAGTCAGCATCATAATCCCCTCCCTTCACCAGGACATCAGGCTGGATTGTCGTAACAACCGCCGCTGGTGTGTCCTCGCCGAAGAGAACAACGCCTGTAACGGACCGAAGGCCAGCCACAACGAAAGCCCGGTCTCCCTCTTGGACGATAGGCCGGTCGTCGCCCTTGCCCAAACGGCGGACACTGGCATCGTCATTTACCCCAACCACAAGCACGTCTCCCAAGGCGGCGGCAGCCTCTAAATAAGCCACGTGTCCGCGGTGAAGTATATCAAACACCCCATTGGTGAAGACCACCTGCAGGCCTTGGGCTCGCCATTCGGCACAACGGTTGACCATGGCCGCTAGGTCGAGGATGCGGTCATTGGCCTCACTCATTTCGCTGGTTCACATTTGCCCTTGCGGAGGCCCGCCGCCAAAAGGAAGAGGTATCCGAGCCCCCCGGTAGTGATGATCATGCCCGTTTGAGTGGCCCAGATGACATTGGCCGTGGCCAAGCCCAAAACAGCGCCATATCCCATCGCCATGAAGGCGAACTGCACGGCCAATTGATAGCTGCCGATGCCGCCTGGCGAGGGCATAACCATGCCGAAACCACCAGCCATCATGACAAAGAGCGACTGCCCTGCTGTCAAATCACCAAGGGCCCCTATGCCGCGAAAAACGACAAAGGCCATGAGAAAGTACATGCTCCAAATGAAGAAGGTGTGACCGAGAAACGCCCACTTCCGCTTCATGTGTCGCACACTGCCGAGACCGCGCCCTATCCCTTCGATAAAGCCAAACACCTTGGCGAAAAAAGGAATCCGACCAAGGGATTCCCGTCTAAACCAAACCACGACAGACGCAATCAAGAATGCCCCACCTGCTCCCATGAGCCACGACAAAGCACCGCCTCCACCCGGCATCGAAAACGACTCACTGAAGGCGATGAAACTGTCCATGTTCAGGGCCAAGGCCACTGCCGTCAGGATGAACAGCAGAGCAAAGTCCACCACGCGCTCCGAGATGACCGTACCGAACAACTCGTCGACCGGAATGCCATCCGTTTGATTGAGGGCGCCACAACGGGCAAGCTCTCCGCTTCGGGGCACGAAGGTGTTGGAGAAATAACTAAAGGCGACTGCATGGATGCTGTTCCACATCTTGGGCTTGTGACCCAACGGCTCGAGCAAGATCAGCCAGCGCACCCCCCGACTGACAATGGCGAGGTACCCCATCAGGAAACTGGCGGCAATGCTCCAGCCGCTGGCGCTCCTCATGTCGGCCCACAAAGCATCAGGGTCCTCCACTGCCCCCATGGCCAACCAAAAAAGCAAGCCCCCGATGCCGAGCATCAAGACGTACTTGGCAACCTGTCCGATACTGCCCTTCATCCGTTCAATCGGTTCGTGGCTGTATCCGGAAACACCACCGTGGGCTTGAACGTTTTGGCTTCTTCAATTTCCATGGACCCATAGGCGATGACAATCACAATGTCGCCAGGTTGGCAACGGCGGGCTGCTGGGCCGTTGAGGCACACCCCACCCGAACCGCGATTTCCTTCAATCACATAGGTCTCTATGCGCTCGCCATTGTTGCAATTGACAATCTGGACCTTCTCTCCGATCACCAACCCCGCGGCCTCAATCAGCTCGGGATCCAGCGTGATGCTCCCGATGTAGTTCAAGTCCGCCTCGGTGACGGTAATGCGGTGCAACTTGGCCCGCATGACTTCGATGCGCATGGGTGCGAAATTACGTCATGGAAAGCCTCAAGGACGACGGTTCGGAATCAGATACAGTTCCGTTCTTCGGCTCCTCTCCTGAATACCCTCCGGACATGCCATGCCACTTGGACATTGGACCATCGGACGGTCGAAACCATGCCCCTCCACGCGGATTCTTCGAGGCGACACCCCTGCGAATTCGAGCTGCACAGCCACTTGACGGGCCCGCTCCTTTGCCAGCTGAACATTGTCATCCGCATTTCCATCTGGACTGGCGTGACCCATGATGAGCACATAACAATCCATCTCTTCTTTGCACTGCAAAGCCCACGACTTGAGATCGGCCACCCCTTGTGCAGGGACCAACGGACTGCCCACACTGTGAAACACCACCCAATCAGCCGGTTGATGGGGTTGAATCAAGGGGGACAATTCCGGAAGACGGGATTGGTCATTGGCCTGCACCTGCCACGCATCCAAAGCCAACGCAGCCAGTAGGTTCAAGCGCCACACTTCCCCAATCAACGAAAACCGCTGGACCACTTGACCATCCGCGTTGATCCAAACCGCCATGGCCTGATGGCACCTCTTCGATTTCGGGGGCGTTGCGACCCAGCGCGTGCCTCTGTCTGCGCGAAGTCCATCAAGCGCAACCCGACCATTCACGTCGCTGACGAGTTCTGCAACCGGCATGCCCGTCTGGGCGTCCTCCAATGTCCACCGGACACCCGACAAGGGCTCATCACCACATTGCACCACAAGACGCTGTCCCGCCAAAGTCGACTCTGGTTCTTCATCAGCCACCCGCCCGGACGGCAGAGTTGAAATCCACCACGGGTCTACCCCTCCTTCGCCGCCCCAACCATCAGATGCCAGCCAACCGCCGGAAGTCGGATGCGGGGCAAGCGCCCATTCGTTCTGAGGCGTATTCAATTCGGTAAGGATGTGGGCCTTTTGATAATTGCCCCGCCTTGGAATGCGGACGAGATCAAATCCGCCTGACCACGCCCCATGGAAATGCGGCACAGCGTCAGCCGGTTTATCGGGACACAAAGCGACCAAGATGTCTCCCTCCCGATTCAATTGCACATCAAACATACCGAACGCGGCTTGTCCCGACCAATCCTCAAGAATGGGGACAGGCCAAGGCTTCGTCCAGTTCCTGTCTGGACGCTTCGCACTGATCCACACTGAGAACCGGCCCTCTTTTACCGCACTGATGACGGCCATATTCGACGGGAGGTCAATGTCCACATGAACAACATGCCCCAAAGCCGACCAAGCCTCATCCCGGACGGGAACGCGCCCCCATGTGCGCGGTGATTTGGTTTGCCAAGGGCCCGATTCGAGCTGCGCAATTCGGGTTTGTGCCTTGGTCCAATCCAGCGGTGCCTCCGGAGGCGCCGAAAAAAGGACAACCTGCCACCCGTCGGTTCCAAGCACGAGTTCATCCCCATCGGTGGCCGAGGCGTCCAACAGACGAAAGTCCGTTGGAACCCCTTGGGCCCATGGCCCATGAACGAACATAAAAAACGCCCCACAAACGGCAAGCCGTTTTGCCCTCCGGCCGAGGAGAAAGCACTTCACCTGGCGTTCTTGTTTTGGGCACCAGAATCGAAATTCCGCTTTGCCTCATTCCACTGAGTCTCTGCCTCACAAGCCGCTTCGTACCAAGATGGACCAAACCGGCGCACCAAGGCGTCTTTACAGAAGCGCAAAATGCTCAAGTCCAAACCCACACCGCAAGTGACAGCCGCATCGCAAATCGGCCAGCGGTGGTAATTCAATGCTGTGAGGTCTTTGAGCGCAGTCAACCGGATCGGGTAGAGGTGACAACTGATCGGCTTGCGCCATTCTAACTCACCTTCCATCCAGGCCTGCTCAAAGGCGCATTTCGCCGTCCCATCCGCCTCAAATGTGGCGTAGACGCACTCCTTGCCCTCTACGATTGGGGTCACCGCCTCCCCATCCCCATCCACCACATGGAGCCCTTCCCGCTCGATGACGGCAATGCTCTCGGGCTTCAGCCGATGCTTGACCACCTCGTATGCAGCCTCGACATGGGCAATCTCCTCTGGGGCCAATGGGGCGCCACTTTCTCCCTCGACACAACACGCCCCTTTGCACGCCTTCAAGTCGCAGCAAAAGCGGCGATCGAAAATCTCTGCACTCAGCAAGGTGTCGTCTATCAGGATCACAGCGTCCAATTTACGGAGGACTGAGACCCAAAGCGCGTTCACCAGATAGACTGTTGATACCTTGCGCAGGTGACGGCGCCAGTGACCAGCATGACCCCCCGAATTGAGGCCCGCTCCGCCATGTCTCGCTGGCGGTCTGTGGGGTTTGATCGGATGCGCCTCATGGCTGCCGTAAACCGAGTCCGAGCAAGCAATGCCTGGAAGTTGCGCCGCGAATTTCGCCGTGCCTCATCCCCCCTTCCGAACAGAAACGCGCCGATATCGGCGTGGCCCATGAGCCTGAGTGTCGAGCCAACCACATCGTGCAACCTGCGTTGTCCAGAATGTCCAAGTGGTCTCCGCTCTTTTACCCGACCAACCGGGATGCTCAACCCCGATCGGCTTTCGGACTTGCTTCTGGGTCCGGGCGGCCTGGCCCAAGAGTTGGTCTACCTCAACCTCTACTTCCAAGGAGAACCTTACCTCCATCCGGGCATGGACGATCTGGTGCGCGTGGGCAAAGAGGCCAAGCTTTATGTCAGCACGTCCACCAATGCACACTATCTTAATGACGAGCGGGCGGCGGCCATCGTCGGGAGTGGCATCGATCGGCTCATCATCTCCATTGATGGTGCGGAACAAGAAGCCTATTCGAGTTACCGCATCGGCGGAAAGCTAGAGAAAGTGCTCGCAGGAACCCGAGCTGTGTTGGCTGCCAAGAAGCACCTGAAGAAGCAAACGCCCCATGTCGTCTGGCAGTTTCTGGTTGTGGGAACCAATGAACACCAACTCGGACGCCTGAGACAAATGGCAGCCGAATACGGTGTGGACGAGTTTGTTGTGAAGACGGCCCAAATCGAAAACCCAGAGGATGGCCATCCCCTGTTGACAGACAACCCCGCCCTCCGGCGCTACGACCGGTCCCCCGAAGGGTTGTGGACGCTCCGAAATCCCCTGCTGGATCGTTGCTGGAGAATGTGGCAAGGGGCTGTGGTCACTTGGGACGGCAAGGTGGTTCCCTGCTGCTTCGACAAGGACGCCGCCCATGCCATGGGCATCGCAAAGGATGGTGCTGGCTTCCGGGAAATCTGGCAATCACAGCGGTATCACACGTTTCGAAAGGCCATCTTTACGAACCGGTCTGGCATCGACATGTGCCGAAACTGCTCTGAAGGAACCCAAGTCTGGGCTTGATGGAGCACAAAGCCAACACCCCTTCGTTGGGCCCAATACGCGCCCTTGCTCCCCTTGGAATCGGCTTGTCTGTGGTCGCCTGGATGGTCTACCAGGCCATAGAAAAGCAAGGAGGATGGAGCAACTTGGAGGTCGCCATTGCGCAACCCGAGTGGCCCTGGGCCCTTGCCTTGCTTCTCTTCCTGGTCTTGCTTCGAGATGCCGGGTACGTGCTCAGACTCAAATGGCTTTCTAACGGAGACCTCTCCTGGTCACAGGCCATTGAGACCACCGTTCTGTGGGAGTTTGCTTCGGCCATTACCCCTGGTATCGTGGGGGGAGGTGCCGTCGCCATCTGGGGCATTCACAGGCAGGGCATGTCGGCGGGCAGAAGCACCGCACTGGTGTTTTCCACGGCCTTGCTGGATGAGCTGTTCTATGTCGCAGCCGTTCCCCCCTTGATTCTGCTTCTCGGCGCTTCCGTGAGGCCGGAAGGCCTAGGAGGTGACTATGGGTGGGGCATATTCTGGGCGAGCTGGGGGTTGCTCGTGCTGCTGGCTGCTGTCATTGGATTTGGACTTTTTATCGCACCGAAGGCCACCCATCAAATCATCTACAAAGTGGCAGAATGGCGCTGGCTTTCCCGTTGGCGGGGTCAAATCGAGCACTATGCGGACGACCTCCGAGAAAGCGCAGATGAAATGAAGTCACTCCAACGCATTCATTGGGTTGGCGCGTTCATTGCCACCATGATCAGTTGGTCTGCCCGCTTCCTGACTCTCGTGGCCGTAATGGGCATGGTGGTTGCCCCCCTTTTGGATTTGGACGCCCTCCTGATTGTGGCCCGGCAGTTGGTCATGTGGGTCTTTCTCCTGATCAGCCCCACCCCCGGTTCGAGTGGGGTTGCGGAATGGCTTCTCGGGGTGTTCTTCAAGGAGTGGTTCGAAGCGACGCCGGCCCCGCTCGCGCCAGCCATGACGATGCTCATCTGGCGGTTGGCGACCCACTTTTTGTACCTGCTTATCGGCGTTTTGGTCATTCCGGGCTGGCTCCGCCGAACAAAGCGTGGCAAAGCCGCCCTCAGTTCCGAACTTTGACACATGTCTAACGAGAAGAAGCCCACCGGATTCAGCACCCTTGCCGTGCATGCGGGTGTAGAACCCGATGCCTCAACCGGGGCCATCATGACGCCGGTGTACATGACCTCCACATACGTACAGGAGGGCATAGGCAAGCACAAGGGATATGAATACAGCAGGTCCTCCAACCCCACCCGAGATGCACTCGAAGCGGCATTGGCTGCGCTGGAGGGCGGAAAGCATGGCCTTGCATTTTCCAGTGGTCTCGCGGCAATTGACGCTGTCCTGATGACGCTCAAGCCGGGGGATGAAGTCATCGCAGGAGACGATTTGTACGGAGGAACACGCCGCTTGTTTGCGACGCATTACGCCCCGCTGGGTATCCAATTCCACTTCGTCGACACCCAAAACGCGGCGAATGTCTCCGCGCACCTCAACGAACGGACTCGACTCGTCTGGTTGGAAACCCCAACCAACCCCTTGCTTCGCGTCAGTGATATCGCAGCCATTGCCTCCACTTTAGACGGGCACCCTGCCCGACTCGCTGTGGACAACACCTTCGCCACCCCAGCATTGCAAAATCCGCTGACTGAAGGCGCTGACATCGTGATGCACAGCGTCACCAAATACTTAGGAGGACACTCCGACGTGGTCATGGGTGCCCTGATGACCAAGGACGAGGCTGTCGATGCCGAATTGAGGACAATCCAAAACAACGTGGGGGCCATCCCCGGGCCAATGGACTGCTTCCTCGTACTGCGGGGCATCAAAACCTTGGGCATTCGGGTTCGTCAACACTGTGAAAACGGGCGAAATGTGGCCAATTGGCTTCAGGCGCACCCCAAGGTTGACAAGGTGTATTGGCCCGGATTCGATTCCTTTCACAACCACAACGTCGCCTCTCGGCAAATGAAGGACTTTGGCGGCATGATCAGCTTCACCTTGGTGGACGACAGCCTCGCAGCTTCTCGTAAAGTCTGCGAATCCACGCAGATTTTTGCCTTAGCAGAGTCGCTCGGAGGGGTCGAGAGCCTCATTGAGCACCCCGCCCTGATGACCCACGCATCCGTTCCTGCGGAACAGAGGGCTGCGTTGGGCATCAATGACAGCTTGATTCGCCTCAGCTGTGGCATTGAGGACACACCAGACCTCATTGCCGACCTCGCCCAAGCCATTGACGCATGACCCATTCGGGGAACGGCACAGCCGTCGTCGGTGCCGGACTCGTCGGCAGCCTGACCGCGCTTCTCCTCGCAAATCGAGGGCATGAGGTCCACGTCTACGAGCGGCGAAAAGACCCGCGAAAGGTGGGCGATGCGGCCGGGCGTTCCATCAACCTCGCCTTGAGTGAAAGGGGGTGGCGCGCCCTCGAAAAGGCCGGGGCGGTCGATGCAGTTCGGGAGATTGCCATGCCGGTTAAAGCGCGGTGCATGCATGGTCGGGATGGAAAGCTGACGTATCAGCCGTATGGGCTTCCCGGCAAAGGGCGTTTTGGTCACGACCAATGCATCTACAGTGTGGCCCGAGGGCCATTGAACCGCATCCTGCTCGAAGCAGCCGAAGCCACAGGGAGAGTGCAGGTCCACTTTGAACACCGGCTGTCCGACTTTAAGTCCAATGCCGAGGGCGTCACGCTTGACTTTGAAGATCAAGGCGAGGTGGCACACCATCGCATCCTCGGCACTGACGGCGCATTCAGTGCGGTTCGACAGCGGATGATGAAGACCGATCGATTCGACTTCAGCCAATCCTATCTGGAACATGGTTACAAGGAGATTGCGATGCCCCCCAATGCTGAGGGCGGGTTTGCCATCGATCCTGAAGCCCTGCACATCTGGCCGAGAGGGCACTTCATGTTGATGGCCCTTCCCAACCCGGACAAGACCTTCACTTGCACGTTGTTTGCCCCGTTCAATGGGCCTGATGGGTTTTCTAAAATCCCCGACGCGCAATCTGCCAGGGCCTATTTCGGGTCACATTTCACTGACGTTCTCGACCTGGTTCCCAACTTCGATCAAGACTGGAATGCAAACCCTACCAGTTCACTGATCACCACCCGGTGCAGCCCTTGGCACATTGAAAACCGCGTATTGTTGATGGGCGATGCTGCCCACGCCATTGTGCCATTCTACGGGCAGGGCATGAACAGCGGGTTTGAAGACGCGCGGGTATTGGCTGACCTCCTTGACGACCATGGGGGAGACCCTTCCCAACAGGAATGGGGGGCCATCATGTCCACATTCACTCAACTGAGAAAGGCCAATGGCGACGCCATCGGCGACTTGGCCCTGCGCAACTTCGTTGAGATGCGAGACCGCACGGGTGACCCGCAGTTTCTCCTTCAGAAACGCATCGAAAGGCGCCTTACAGACCGGCACCCAGAACGCTGGATTCCGCTCTACTCGATGGTGACCTTTAGCCACCTTCCCTATGCCGATGCCCTCGCTCTCGGGCGCATACAAGACGGAATAATGGCCGAAGTCATGGA